>Ga0208195_1000383_pt1 | contig 59007 bp, 58 predicted proteins | sample AD_UKC077_MetaG_FD_184441 | JGI IMG/M metagenome (GOLD analysis project Ga0208195, IMG submission 184441) | Active sludge microbial communities of municipal wastewater-treating anaerobic digesters from USA - AD_UKC077_MetaG (SPAdes) (version 2) | ecosystem: Engineered > Bioreactor > Anaerobic >... | reverse complement strand
AAATGATTGGAGTTATTCCTGGGTTCCGGTATTTGGGCCGATTGTCGGCGCGATAATAGGCACATTTTTGTATATGGGATTATTCCGGTAATGATATAATATAACTACCTCTGTAAAGTTATTTAATTAAAATAAAGGGGGAACACATATGTCAAAATATATACTGGCATTAGACCAGGGCACCACAAGCTCGAGAGCGATTATATTCGGTAATGACGGCAAGATAGTCAGCGTGGCGCAAAAGGAGTTCACTCAGATATATCCAAAGGCCGGCTGGGTTGAACATGATCCTATGGAAATCTGGGGTACCCAGAGCGGTGTTGCAAGAGAGGCCATGGACAAAATAGGCATCGGAGCTGACGATATAGCTGCCATAGGTATCACCAACCAGAGAGAAACTACCGTAGTATGGGAAAGAAGTACCGGAAAGCCCATATACAATGCAATAGTATGGCAGTGCAGGAGGACAGCACCTATATGCGATGAGCTTAAGGCAAAGGGGCTGGCTGAAACAATAAGGAATAAGACAGGACTTGTTGTGGATGCATATTTTTCAGGCACCAAGGTAAAATGGATACTTGATAATGTTGAAGGAGCCAGAGAGCGGGCAAAAAATGGGGAGCTGTGCTTCGGAAACATAGATACATGGCTGATATGGAACCTGACAAAGGGAAAGGTACATGTAACAGATTACTCCAATGCTTCAAGGACTATGCTGTTTAATATACATGAATTGGCTTGGGATAAGGAAATACTGGAGGAACTGGATATTCCCGAAGCAATGCTTCCGGAAGCAAAGTCTTCAAGCTTTGTATACGGAGAAACCGACAAGGAAATCTTCGGCGCTGAAATACCGATAGCAGGGGCGGCCGGAGACCAGCAGGCGGCATTATTCGGTCAGGCATGCTATAAGCCCGGTATGGCTAAGAATACATATGGAACAGGCTGCTTCATGCTGATGAATACAGGGGAGAAGGCAGTTTCATCAAGTAATGGCCTGCTGACAACCATAGCGTGGGGCTTGAATGGCAAAGTGGAATATGCTCTGGAAGGCAGCATCTTTATAGCCGGTGCATCAGTTCAGTGGCTTAGAGATGAGTTGAAGATAATTGACAATGCTGCGGCAAGCGAAGATATGGCAGCCGCAGTTGCGGATACCAACGGAGTATATGTTGTTCCCGCTTTCGTAGGATTGGGTGCCCCCTATTGGGATATGTACGCAAGAGGGAGCATTTTGGGACTGACCAGAGGAGCCAACAGAAACCATATAGTAAGAGCAACATTGGAGTCAATTGCTTATCAGACCAGAGACGTGCTTGAAGCAATGCAGGAAGACTCAAAGATCAATCTCCAGGCACTGAAGGTTGACGGCGGCGCTGTTGCAAACAACTTCCTGATGCAATTCCAGGCAGATATACTCGGTGTACCGATTTACAGGCCTGAAGTAACCGAAACCACAGCACTCGGTGCTGCATACCTTGCAGGCCTTGCTGTCGGATTCTGGGACAGCAAGGATGAAATAGCCGAAAAGTGGAATGTTGACAGGGTATTTGAGCCTGTTATGGATAGCAGTTCAAGGGATAAAAAGTATGCCGGATGGAAAAAGGCTGTCAGCAGAACCCTTAAGTGGGAAGAATAATCTTATTTATGCCATTTTGGTATATTCTAATGATGTAATAGCATAGAATTTAATGTAAATATTGAGGGCTTTTGATTTGGAGAGCCGCACAAGCTAACCTATGGGATGATAGGTGTAGACTGGTGCGGCTTTATTTTATCAGAATTCTTAGTACCTGAGACATCTGATTGCTGCATTATTATACGCAGGATATTTGCTTCCAATGCAAGGCGCTGGAAAGAGGCGTAGCGGTGACTACGGCGATTGACAGCAACGCTGTAGTGGAACAAACAGACAAGTATCATGCAGCTATTAGGTGCTGCAAGGTACTGGTATTGGAGGAACTGAAATGTATGATATAGCTGTTATCGGTGCGGGAATTACAGGCTGTTCTATTGCAAGGGAATTATCAAGGTACAATGTCAGAATCCTTTTGATTGAAAAGAATAGTGATGTTGCAGACGGCACAACAAAGGCAAACAGTGCAATAGTCCATGCCGGATATGACGCAAAGCCGGGAACTCTCAAAGCAAGGTTTAATGTTCCGGGGGCTTTAATGTATGAAAAGCTGTGCAGTGAGCTTGATGTCCCTTATAAAAAGACCGGATCCCTTGTTTTGGCTTTCAGCCCGGAGGAAATGAAGACAATACAAAAGCTTTATGACCAGGGCATCGCTAATGGGGTGCCTGATATGGAGATAATCGGTAAGGATAAAGTACAGGAGATAGATGGTAATTTAAGCGATGAAGTAGTCGGGGCATTGTATGCCCGGAATGCCGGCATAGTTTCGCCGTGGGAATTGGCTATAGCTCTGGCGGAGAATGCAGTAGAAAACGGAGTGGAGCTTTTTTTGGACAGTGAAGTAACCAAAATTGAGAAAATGAATGGCCTGTACAGGCTGCACATGGGAGACAGACTCGCAGAAGCAAGATTTGTAATTAATTGTGCAGGGCTGTATTCAGACAAGGTTAACGAAATGGTAGCTGCTCCAAGCTTTAAAATACTGCCCAGAAGAGGGCAGTACAACTTGTTTGACAAAAGCCTGGGAAACTTTGTAAATACAGTTATATTCCAATGCCCCTCGGATTTTGGCAAGGGAGTTCTCATAGCTCCGACCGTCCATGGGAATATTTTAATCGGTCCGGATGCGGAGGATATAGAGGATAAGGAAGCTATACAGACAACACCGGAAGGCATCTCATATATATGGGAGGCATCGGCAAGGTCAGCGAAAGGCCTGAAGCCCAATGCAGTGATTACGGCCTTTGCGGGAATCAGGGCAAGATCAAGTACAGATGATTTTGTCATAGGTGAATCCAAGGAGGCAAAGGGGTTTATAAATGTCGCAGGGATTGAATCGCCGGGACTGACAGCGGCTCCCGCAATTGCCGTACATGCAGCGGATATAGTAAAGGGATTAATGGGAGGGCTTGAGGAAAATCTCGGGTTTAATCCTGTAAGAAGAAAGGTTGTAAGGTTTATGGAGCTTTCCCAGGCGGATAAAAATTTGCTTATAAAGCAGGACCCCAGATATGGGAGGATAATATGCAGGTGTGAAAGCATAACGGAAGGGGAAATTGTTGATGCAATTCACAGAAAGGCAGGTGCCAGGTCCCTGGATGGCGTGAAGAAAAGGGTAAGGCCGGGTTCGGGGCGGTGCCAGGGAAGCTTTTGCGGGCCGAGAGTGATGGAAATACTTGCAAGGGAGTTGGACATTGATATCAAAGACGTTGTAAAAAACAGCCCCAAATCATATATATTGACAGGAGAAACCAAGGATAACAGCTTATATGAGGATGTTCACGACCTTGCTGCAGCATCAGGGAAAGTTTAGGGAGGGGTTGTTATGAATGAGTATGATATTGCTGTAATCGGCGGCGGGCCGGCAGGACTTGCGGCAGCAATAGAAGCAAAAAAACATGGAGGAACAGTATTGCTCATTGATAGGGAAAAGGAACTGGGAGGCATACTGCAGCAATGTGTGCACAACGGATTCGGGCTTCATATATTCAGGGAGGAATTGACCGGGACGGAATATGCCGAACGGTTCATAAAAGAATTCAAGGAGCTGGGAATAGAATACAAACTGGACACAATGGCCCTAAACATAACCGAAGAGAAGGTTATCAGCATGGTCAATAAAACAGAGGGGTTTGTCAATATTAAGGCAAGGGCGGCAATATTGGCTATGGGCTGCAGGGAAAGAACCAGAGGGGCAATAAATATACCGGGAACAAGGCCAAGCGGCATATTTACGGCGGGTACGGCACAACGGTTTGTCAATAAAGAGGGCTATATGGTAGGCAGAAATGTAGTGATACTTGGTTCAGGGGATATCGGTATGATTATGGCAAGAAGGCTTACCCTTGAAGGGGCCCGGATCAAAGTGGTTGCCGAAGCTCTGCCTTACCCGGGAGGGCTGATAAGGAATGTTGTTCAGTGCCTGGAGGACTACGGCATTCCGCTGCTCCTAAATCATACAATTGTTGATATTAAAGGAAAGGACAGAATAGAAGGGGTTACGGTAGCAGAGCTTGATGAAAACAGGAAACCCATTAAAGGAACAGAGCAGTTTTATGAGTGTGATACCCTTCTGTTATCAGTGGGCTTGATTCCCGAAAACGAACTTTCCAAAGAGGCGGACGTGGAGCTGGATCCCATAACCGGCGGCCCTGTCGTAAATGAATCCATGGAAACAACGGTTAAGGGAGTATTCGCTTGCGGAAACGCAGTTCATGTCCATGATCTTGTTGATTATGTGACTGAGGAAAGCCGGATAGCGGGAAGAAATGCTGCCCGCTTTGTAAATGGTGAAACAGGCGGGTACGGTCCTGCCATAAGGACAAAACCGGGCAATGGAATCAGGTATATAGTTCCCCATTTTATCAGGAAGGATAAAGTTGAGCAATCTGTTGATCTGTTCATGCGTGTGAACAAAATATTCACGAATAAAAAACTGGTGGTAAAATTCGGAGACACTGTAATCAAAATAATTAAGAAGTCATATATGCGACCGGGAGAAATGGAACGTATATGCATTACAGCTGAAAGCTTGAAGACAGCGGAGGATTTATCGTTAACCGTAGATGTTGAGTGAGGGAGGATGTATATGGAGAGGAATATTGTGACATGCACCATTTGTCCTATAGGCTGCAGCTTGGAGGTAATTGGGGATAGCAGCAGTGATTCGGGTTACCTGGTCAAAGGGAACAGATGCAATAGGGGTATTGGGTATGCCATTGCGGAAGTTACTAATCCCGCCAGAATATTAACCACAACAGTAAAGCTGAATAATGCTATTTTGAGGAGATTGCCGGTAAGGACGGATAAACCTGTGCCAAAGAATTTACTGCTTGATTGTATGAAAGTAATAAATTCAGTGGAGGTAGATACTCCAATAGCACTTGGAGCAGTTATAATCGAAAATATCCTTTCCACCGGCGCAAATGTGATTTCTTCAAGAACTGTTTAACCAAATTTAGTAATGAAGGGAGGGTTGAATGTGAAGAACAACAGAGTTGCCAGCTTAAGTCTCAAAGCCGGTAAGGCAGCAAAGGACGGTTTTTTAGGTGCCGAAAGCTTTTATATATTTGACGACCATACTGATGGAGTCTGTATAATAAATGAGCGGGGCTATATCGAATACTTTAACGGCGCTTACGAAAGAATACTAAAGATAAGTGACCGCATAGAAACGGGGATGAATATTTTTCTGACAAAGAATGACGATGTACTCTTAACTGCATTCAGGGAGAAAAGATGTATATGCGGACATCTTGTCCTTTATAAGGGTGCTGCTCATGTAAGCGCCTCCGCTTCTCCCATATATTCAAACGGTGAATTTAAGGGAGTAGTAGCTATTTACAGGGAAGAAGCTGCACAGGATATTTGCAGGAAAAAAGATACTGTAATAGAATTCAATTCACCGCCCGTTAATTACATGAATAATATAAGAACTATGTTCAAAGATATAGTCGGAGAAAGCAGTTCAATTATGAAAGCGCTTAAGATAGCTTACAAAGCGGCTCAGACAAGCTCAAATGTGTTGATTTGCGGAGAAAGCGGAACAGGAAAGGGGCTGATAGCCAGAGCCATACATAATAACAGCAGCAGGGCAAAGGGCCCCTATTCAATAGTGAATTGCGGAGCTATACCGTCTACTCTCTTGGAATCGGAACTGTTCGGCTATGAGCGGGGTGCTTTTACCGGGGCTGTCAGGAGAAAAACAGGAAAATTTGAACAGGCTGACGGCGGAACATTATTTTTGGATGAAATTGGTGATATGCCGCCGGATATGCAGGTAAAGATTTTAAGAGTTATACAGGATAAGGAATTTGAAAGAATCGGCGGTTGTGATACAATAAGGTGTGATGTAAGAATTATTGCAGCAACACATTGTAATCTTGAGGCATTGGTAGAGAAGGGAGCCTTCAGGGAAGACCTGTATTACAGATTAAATGTACTGCCTATTTATGTTCCTTCCCTAAAAGAACGCAGGGAAGATATACCTATGCTTTTGGAGTATTTTATAAAAAGAATAAGCATAAATATGAATAAGGAAATAACCGGAGTATCCCCGGAGGCTGAAAACTGCCTGCTGAATTACGATTGGCCCGGTAATATAAGGGAATTGGAAAACCTGGTGGAGAGAGTCATAGCTCTTACTGACGGGAATGAAATTGACATAAACAGCCTGCCTTCCAAAATATCGTCGCTTTATTGCGTAAACCGGCATACATGTTCCGCCCCTGCACTTATTAATATGAATAATTCGGGTAATATAGCTACTCTGGAGGAATATGAAAAAGAGATAATTAAAGAGGCTCTGGCAAGGTTTGGCAGTTATAACGCCGCGGGAAAAGCCTTGGGGATAACACACAAGACGGTGGCGCTGAAAGCACGCAGATACAATATTGTCATTTGAAAAATAAGGATTGGGAGGATAATAATGAGCACATTGTATAATAGCATGATAAATATTGCAGTCATAATTATTCTCAGCTATCTCGCAGGTTCCATACCAACAAGCATAATAGTATGCAAAGCTGTAAAGGGAATTGATATCAGAAAACATGGAAGCGGGAACGCGGGAGCTACAAATGTATTCAGGGTTATGGGCTGGAAAACCGGCATTTTTGTTGTGTTCATAGATATTTTCAAGGGTTTTGCGGCAACAGAGTGGATATCGCGACTGAATCTTTCCGGAGGGGCGCCCCAAAGCAGTATGCTGGTTCCGATACTCGCAGGTGCTGCTGCGGTAATAGGACATTGCTTCACCATATTTGCAGGTTTCAAAGGCGGAAAGGGCATCGCTACATCAACGGGGATGCTTATTGCTTTGTTTCCCGTGCCCCTCCTGGTTTCGGCAGCTTCATTTGCTGTTGTGCTGCTGACAAGCGGATATGTATCCTTAAGCTCTTTGACAGCAGCAATTGTGTTTCCTGTGACAATGACAGCCTTATATATTAATAATACGGATAATATCGATCAGACAGCCCTTATTTTCAGCATTATTATTGCAGTTTTCATATTCTACACTCACAGAAGCAATATTAAGAGGCTTATTGCGGGGAATGAAAATAGATTTGAAAAGCTGCGCATCCTTGCGAAAAAGAACCGTTAGGAGCTGATTCACCGCTGCTTCATAATCTCCTGAAGTACTCTCCGCTGTAATCTTCAATGTTGTTCAGAATATTATCCAGTTGCTTCAGCAGTTTGCTTTTGTCATGGGGAAGGGTTCCTTCAAGGGAAAAGTAATTGGAGGCATGGTTGCTTCTGAAAATACAGTTCCGAAGCTCAAGATTCCGGATCAGCAGTTGAGTCTCAAGGGCTACTTCTTCAGCGGACAGCAGCTTGAAGGTGCCTTGCTGCACCAAATCATGCATCCGGGTGCCGGGCTCAATCAGCAAGGTCAGCAAACCCAGATAGTCAGGGTTTATCTCGTTAATAACCCTTGCGGATTCTCTTGCATGCTCCTCCCAGCCATCCTTTCCCCCCAACCCGGAAATAAGGGTTACGGAAAGCTTGATACCCGAGCTTACTATGCGCTTTCCCACTTCAATTATTTCTTTGGAGTCCGCTCCCTTATCTACAGCCTTAAGGATTTTATCACTGCCGGACTCAACTCCCAGATATACTATCCCGAGGCCATGCTCTTTAAGGGACGTCAAATCCTCAGGGGATTTCCTCAATATATCCCCGGGAGTGGCATATATTCCCACCCGTTCGCAACAGGGGAAAAGTTCTCTGATTTTTTGCAGAATATCTTTAAGGTCCCGGGTCTTCAGCACCAAAGCATCACCGTCTGCGAGAAAAATCCTGCGCGCCTTATTATAGCGTGCAGCCATTTCCTCCAGGTCCCTGAATACATCGCTCTTGCTGCGGATCCTGAATTTCTTGCTTTTATACATGCCGCAGAAGGAGCATTTATTATGGGAGCACCCTATTGTAGCTTGAAAAATCAAGCTGTAAGCCTCACTGGGGGGCCTGAATAATGGTTCATCATATATCATATAAGCATCATTCCTCAAAAAACCTATATGGAGCTTATCCGGTTCAAATACTCTGTAAGCTTCTTCCGCTCCCCTTCATTCAGAGCATGCAGCACCTTTTTGTTCTCTTCATCAATGATTTCCGTCACCGGTTTCTCCAGCAGCCTTCCCCGCTCTGTCAGCACTACCTTTAAGGATCTCTTGTCCTTGGGATCTGCTATTCTTTTTATCATGTCCTTGTTCTCCATCCGGTCAAGGATTCCGGTAATGGTTGAAGCGTCCAGAAATAAGCTGCAGGCAATCTGGCTGGGATTCTGACAGTCCTGAGACCATAGGCATTTCAATACTCCGTATTGTGCGGGGGTTACGTCATATTTGGCCAAGCCTGCCTTAAATTGCTGAAATACTACCTGTTGGGTTTTAGTCAGCAAAAAGTTGATACATTCGTCCAGCATCATCACAATACAACCTTCTTCCGGATTTAAATATTTATAATAACATAAAGAATAAAGAAATTAAGTAAATTTGTCAATGGACCTTTAATAAAAAAACCGTAATAGTTATATGAGGGCTTAAGGAGTGTACCCCTGATAAGGCATTGGAATTACTTGGTTTAAGGGAATGCTGTATAAAAGTAATTTGTTGACAAACAAAATTCGTAATGCTATCATATTTTTAGGAAACTATATATGATTTATATAGTTAAAAAATTAACAAGGAGATAGTGTATATGCAATTTTTTGAATTTACCGAAGATCAGGAATTACTTCGCAAAGCGGTGCGGGAGTTTGCAGAAGCGGAAGTGGCGCCTAAAGCGGCAGAATGGGATGAAAATGACTATTGCCCAATGGAGCTTTTTCCCATAATGGGAGAATTGGGAATCAACGGAATATTCGCCCCTGAAGAGTACGGCGGAGCAGGGATGGGGCATGTGGAAAGAGCAATATGCATAGAGGAAATATCGAGGTATTCCGCAGGATTGGGCATTGCCCTCATGACACACCATCTTGGAATGTCGCCAATATTGGATTTCGGGACTGAAGAGCAGAAGAAGAAATATCTCCCTGAGTTATGTGCCGGAACAAAACTATGCGGGCTTGCAGTCACAGAACCCGGCGGAGGCTCGGACTTTGCAGGGCAGAAAACCACAGCAGAATTAGTTGACGGACAGTGGGTGCTAAACGGTCGTAAATGCTTCATCACCAACCATCATGCAGACGTAAACGTGATTACTGCAGTAACAGGCCAGGACGAAAAAGGAAGGAACCAGCTGAGTGCATTCATAATAGAAAAGGGTACACCGGGTTTTGGTGCCGGACGCAAAGAGCATAAAATGGGACTCAGAGGCTCGGTTACAGGAGACGTGATACTGAACGAAGTTAAGATACCTCAAGAGAACATCATAGGCAATGTCGGAGCCGGAGCAAAGATAGGCATGGCCGCAATAGGAGAAGTAGGAAGAGCGGGAATGAGTGCTATCTGCGTAGGCATTTTAAGAGGCTGCGTAGAAGAAGCAGTCAAATTTGCCAACGAAAGAGTAGTTTACGGAAAGCCGATAGCAAAGCTTCAGGCAATTCAATTTGAAATAGCAAACATACGCACCGAATACGAAGCGGCAAAAATGCTTCTTTACTATGCAGCAGGGAAAAAGGATGCAAAACTCCCTGCAACACCGGATTTTGCAATAGCAAAATACTACTCCACAGAAGCGGCGGTAAGAGCATCAAAAAGAACCATGGACCTTATGGGAGGCTATGGAGTAATAAACGAATACCCTGTAGGACGTTTCTTAAGGGATGCTCTGGCATCAATACCTTCAGGAGGAACCTCCCACATACAGCAGCTTATCATAGCGGGAAATACACTATCGGCATTCAAAGCATAAGAGAGCTAAGCAGAGCAGAAACAGATAAAGGAGAATACTTATGGCTTTAAAAATAGTAGTATGCATCAAGCCGGTGCCGGATCCTGATTACTATGACAAAGTAAGCATAGACCCCGTAACAAAAAGAATAACCAGGGAAGGAATACCGACAATAATAAACCCCGTAGACAAGAATGGGATAGAAGCAGCCCTGAAGCTTAAAGCACAGTACGGGGGCAAAGTAACAGTACTCACCATGGCCCCTCCAAATGCCACGGAGAATCTCAAGGAAGCACTGGCAATGGGAGCGGACGAAGCAGTACTGCTGTCGGACAGAGCCTTTGGAGGAGCAGATACCCTGGCTACCTCCTACACCCTGGCAAAGGGAATAGAAAAGCTGGAAGGCTTCGACATTGTATTCTGCGGCACAGAGAGCGCAGACGGAGCTACAGCCCAGGTATCCTCACAATTGGGAGAATGGCTTGGAGTACCCCATTTGTGGAATGTATTCAGCCTGGAAAACCTGGAGGAAAGAACCCTCAGAGTCAGAACCAAAGCAGAAAACGGCTTCATGGAATGGGAAGTTAAATTGCCCTGCCTGCTGGGAGTATCCAGAGAACTGAACAAACCCCGGTTCATATCGGCAATGGGAATCATAAAAGCCAAAAACAAGCCGATAACAACATGGGGTAAAGCAGACCTTGACGCAGAAGAAGAAAGACTGGGACTTGCCGGCTCACCCACAAAAGCGGGAGCCATATTCACACCGGATCTCAAGCGAAAAGGAGAAATGCTTACCGGTTCAGCAGAAGAAATAGCGGATGCCATCATAGAAAAACTCAGGACAGCAGGAGTAAACATCCCCACAAAAGGTGATGCATGCATCATAGAGGGAGGTGCCCGGCAATGAAAAAAATTTGGGTATTTGCCGAATATGTGAACTGCACCCTGGACAGAGTCACCCTGGAGCTTTTGACAAAAGCAAAGGAGCTGGCATCGGGACTCAAGGGAGAAACGGAAGTGGCAGCGGTACTTATAGGCAGCAGGATAGGAAGCACATGCAAAACACTGGCGGAATACGGAGCAGAAAAAATATACCTGGTGGAATCCGACGAACTGAGCTTATATAACCCGATGCTGTATGCACCTATAATAACAGAACTGGTGCAAAAAGAAGACCCTGACATATTCCTTTTCGGAGCCACGGCAATAGGCTCGGAACTGGGGCCTACAGCAGCGGCACAGCTGAAAACGGGAGTAGCCGCCCACTGTGTAGATATGCATATAGATGAAAATGAACATCTGGTAGCCGCAGTGCCGTCCTTCGGAGGGAAGATACTGGGAGAGATACTGTGTCCCGACACACGGCCCCAGATGGCAAGCGTCAAGCCCGGAATTTTTGTACAGGGAGAACCGGAAGAAAGGGAAGCCCAAATTATAAAAGTGGATGTCAGCGCAATTACAGCGGATAATCTGCCCTTAAAGGCAATAAGCCTTGAGAAGAAAGAAACAGAAGGAGTGCCTCTGGACAAAGCGGAAGTAGTATTCTGCGGAGGCTACGGCATTGGCTGCAAAGAGAACTGGGGGAAGCTTGAGAAGCTGGCGGCGATATTCGGAGGAGCGGCAGCCTGCACCCGCCCAGTAGTGGATGAGGGATGGGCACCGGGAGAACATGTAATGGTAGGCACCAGCGGCAAGTCCATAAGGCCGAAGGCATATGTAGGCTTCGGGATATCCGGGGCGACCCATCATATATGCGGAATGAAGGATTCCGGATTGATAATAAGCATCAACAAGGATGAAAAGGCGGCAGTATTTGAGGTATCGGACGCAGGTGCCGCCGCAGACCTGAACAGGATTCTGGATCAGTTGATGATTAAACTTGATTTATAAAGGAGGGTATACAATGGCATTAAAAACAGGAGCACAGTATATTGAGGAAATGAAGAAGATGAGGCCCAATGTATACAAGTGGGGAGAACTTATAGAGGATGTGACAGAACATCCTGCCACAGCATCCCATATAAGGAATGTAGCAAAATGGTACGACAATTCCTTCGACCCGGAAAAGGAACAACTTTATACAAATACTTCATTTCTTTCAGGCAACAAGGCCCATCGCTGGAATACACTGATAACAAGCGCAGATGACATGCTGGGGAACGCAAACATGAAAAGAGACGGATATCATACCTGCGGAAGCTGTATGGGGCCTGTATGTGCAGGATGGACGGTATTGAACGCACTTTGGAGTGTAACCTTTGACATGGACCAGGAATTTGGAACGGATTATCATGAAAGATTAAAGAACTTCTGCATATTCGCAGAGAATAATGCTCTTGCATTAAGCGGGGCACTGACTGATGCAAAGGGAAACAGGGCACTTAAGCCAAGTCAGCAGGATAATCCCGACATGTACCTGCATGTAGTGGAAAAAAGAGAAGACGGAGTCGTAATCCGAGGCTTCAAGAACCAGATATGCGGAACAGTTGGGTCACAGTATATAATGGTCATGCCTACCACCGGAATGGGAGAGGATGAGGGTGACTACGCAATAGCCGCCGCAGTGCCCAGAGATGCGGAAGGGGTGACTATTGTAGAGACAAGGCGTCCTTCGGATACAAGAATAGAAGAGGAAGGCTGGGACGGTATAAAGTCCGGAACCACCCAGGCCTATATCATATTTGACAATGTATTCGTACCCAGCAAGCATGTGTTTATGAACGGAGAAACAAAATATACAGGGAAGCTGATTGGCAACTTTACTGCGATATACAGGGCAGCCATAGGAGCATGTGTAGCAGGGCAGGGAGACGTGATGATAGGAGCGGCATTAGGAATGGCAAGAGCAAACGGGCTTGCACAGAAGGCATTCCAGGACAAGCTTACCAAGATGGCAATAAACAATGAAACAACATACGGACTGGGAATAGGAGCCATGTATACAGGGAAAAAGCACAAATCGGGAGCATTTTATCCCAATCCGCTGCTTGCCCATGTAAACAAGGTGCATGTGGCAACCTTGCCATACGATACGAAGGTATTGGCCCAGGAAATCTCAGGAGGCATAACAGAGACAGGATGCATGCCTTCCTATAAGGATATGATGTCACCGTTATACGGAGAGAAGCTTATAGAATCATTAAGGTCTGCAGTACCTGGAGAAGACAGGATTAAGATGGCTAGACTTGTAGAGTGGCTGACAATAGGAGGAGGAGTGCCGGGCTGTATGCACGGCGGCGGGTCTCCTGACACGGCAAAGATGGTAGTGAAAGCAGCGACTAAATGGGACAATTATGTAGATTATGCACGTGCCCTGGCTCAGGTAGAGAGCCCATTGAAGGAGGAAAAGAAAAAGTGAAACAGATAAGATGGCATGGCCGGGGGGGCAATGGAGCCTTTACAGCCGCCAGGCTTCTGGGCGTTGCAGCATCGGTATTCGAAGGTAAATCGGCACAGGCGTTTCCATCCTTCGGCCCTGAGCGCCGCGGAGCACCGGTGCTTGGTTTTACCAGAATAGCGGACAAAACCATTACCGACCACAGCCAGGTTTATGAATGTGACTGCGTAATTGTGCTGGATGAGACTTTGTGTGATGTGACAAATGTGGCTGCGGGACTTAAGCCCGACGGTGTCCTGGTTATCAACACAAGAAAAACAGCGGATGAAGCGGCACGACATATCGGATTTGAGGATCCATCCAGAATAGTTGTTCTTGACGCCACGGATATTGCCCTTGAACTTTTGGGGAATCCCATAGTAAATACAATCATGCTCGGTGCGGCAGTAGGCGCAACCGAAATGGTATCAATGGAATCGGTTGAGAAAGCCATTGACGATGTAATGGGCAGGAATCTCAGGGAAAAGAACAAGAAAGCGGCAAGGGCAGCTTATGACAAGGTTAAGGAGGCGGTGATGCAATAATGAACAAACCGAAATGGAACAAGGATTATAAAGCACCATCCTCCTGGGATGAAATGTTTTTTGGATCAAGCAATGGGGTAGGGATACTGCCGACTCCAAATTCGGGTTTCAGGACATTGCATCCGGAAATCGACAGTAAAGCGTGCATAAAATGCATGATGTGCTGGGTATTTTGCCCGGAAGGCTGCATAGACAAGAGCGGTGACCATCTTGAAATAGATATGGATTACTGCAAAGGATGCGGTATCTGCGCAGCCGAATGCCCGAAAAACTGCATTAAAATGATTAAGGACGGTGATACGGAATGAGTAAAAAAGCTTTTTTGTCCGCCAATGAGGCAGCGGCTTACGGAGTAAAGCTTTCAAGGCCTCATGTCGTATCGGCATATCCGATTACACCGCAGACCACTTTGGTTGAGAAGATTGCAGATTTTCTGGCAAACGGAGAAGCGGATTTCAAATATATGATGGTAGAAAGTGAACACAGCGCCATGGCTTCAGCTTTGGGTGCGTCCATGATGGGAGCAAGAACCTTTACTGCATCCTCTTCCCAGGGGCTCCTTTACATGTGCGAAATGCTGAGCTATGTCAGCGGTTCCAGGTTTCCGATAGTAATGGTTGATGCAAACCGTTCCGTTGCCACCCCCTGGAATATTTTCGGAGACCAGAGGGATGCTATGGCAATGAGGGATTCGGGATGGATAATGCTGTACGTGGAAAGCGGACAGGAGGCATTGGATACCGTCATACAGGCATACAAGATAGCAGAGGATCCAGAAGTCATGACCCCTGTCATGATCAATATCGACGGTTTTACCCTTACACATACCTATGATATGGTGGAGATACCGGAGCAGGAGGAAGCGGACAGCTTCCTGCCGCCTTACAGTACAACAAACAAGATGGATATGAAGGATCCCAAAACCTTATGTATGTCAGTGGGCCCTGATTTCCATACCGAAGGCCGGTTTTTGCAGCAAAAGGCTTTTGAAGCTGCAAAGAGAAAGATAGTCTCTGTCAATGATGAATATGCAAAATTGACAGGCAGATCCTACGGCGGAATGATTGAAGAATACCGCTGCGATGATGCTGAGGCAGTCCTGGTGGCAGTGGGAAGTGTGGCAGGTACTGTAAGAGTAGCGGTGGACGAAATGAGAGAAGCAGGAAAGAAGGTAGGCCTTATAAAGCTCAGAAGCTTCAGGCCCTTCCCAAAGGAGTATTTCGAATCTATAAGAGATAAATTTAAAGCTGTAGGAGTAATAGACAGAAGCATATCCTTCGGTTTTGACGGAACTGTATTTTCTGAGGTCAAGTCTGCCATGTACGGTTCAGGCGCAAAGATGGCCAATTACATCGTAGGCCTGGGCGGAAGGGATATACCGAAACATCAGATAGAGACAATGTTCAGCAAGCTTTTAGGTATGGCTTCTGGAAAGAATGAAGCCGAAGTGCAGTTCTTAGGAATGAGGTGGGAATAATGGCAGTAAATTTTAAAAACTTGCCTGATGAGGAATTGTTGTACGGTGCAAAGACTTGCCAGGGATGCGGAGTAACGCTTGCAGCCAGGCTGGCTCTGAAAGTATTGGGCGAAAAAACCTGTCTGGCCACTCCCGCCTGCTGTTTTGCAGCAACCACAACAGTATATCCCCAGTCTTCAATTTTTGTAAACAATGCAATAACTGCATTTCCGGCCCTTGCCTCTACATTATCAGGAATGGCAGTGGCAGCAGAAGCTCTCGGATGGGATGAGGATATTACCATTCTGGGCATTGCAGGGGACGGAGGAACGGTTGACATAGGCCTGCAGGCATTGTCCGGGGCAGCGGAAAGAAATGAGAACATTATCTATATCTGTGTAGACAATGAAGCATATATGAACACGGGAAACCAGAGAAGCGGCGTAACCTCATACAAAGCATGGACTACAACCACACCGACCGGCTCATGCTCAAAGGGTGAGAAGAACAAGTTCAAGAAGAGTCTGTTTGAAATCATGGCGGCTCATCGTGTACCTTACACGGCTACAGCTTCTGTTGCTTATCCGAAGGATTTTATGGAAAAGGTTGAAAAGGCCAAGAATATAAAGGGCTGCAAGGTTATTCACGTAATGACCCCATGTCCTACCGGGTGGGGCTATGACCCCGCTATAACGGTAAAAACAGCAAAGCTTGCTGTTGAATGCGGCCTCTGGTATCTTGCAGAGTTTGAAAACAACGAGTTCAGATTCAATTTTGTACCCAAGGAATTCAAACCGGTGGAAGAATACCTGAAGCTGCAGCGCAGGTTCAGGCATCTGGATGAAAGCGATTACAGGGAGATTGAGGCCAACAGGGATATTGAATGGGACAGGATGAGAAAAAGATTCGCATAAAAAAGAGAAGCAAAAAAACAACTGTGGTGACGGAAGCCACAGTTGTTTTTATTGTATAGGAGGGATACAAGGGATGGAGTACAGCGTGAGGCGCTTATTTCGGAATGGGTAGGGAAAGTCAGGGAAATGGCTCTTTTGGTCAATATCAACAGTTAAACTCTCGCAACTTCGTTTACAGCATTTGACTTAAATGTAACAGGATGTTATCATTACCATAACCTTAGGGAAAGCCTATAATAGATTTACTATTTTAGGCTTATAATTTTTTATGGAGGGTTGTGTTAATGAAGGCTGGCAGTATCCAGCTGCGGCAGGAGGTCTATCAAGCTGACGCATGGAAGATTGCTGATTGGCTGGATGATTATGAGGTGATTAAATATTTAAACGAGGGACGGAATGTTGTAAAGAGCATTACAGAGGCAATTCAAAGAGTAAACATGCCTATTCTTACTCATTTATTCAATCAAAAGGGGAGCTTTTTTATGATTATGGAAAAAAAGCAGCCCATAGGTTTTTTAAGACTTGTTCCAAAGGGCAAGACAGCAGAGATGGTCATAGTAATTGGTGAGAAGGAAAAATGGGGCAGGGGCATAGGAAAACATGCAATTATGGAAGGCTTGCACCATGCATTTTTTGAGTGGAGGATGGATGAGGTAATTGCAAAAATTAACTTAAAGAATGAACGATCAATAAGGGCATTTAAGTCAGTAGGATTTAAGCCGGAAAAAGAATTGATGAAGGAAATGCAATACTCCATCTCTATAAGGGAGTTTCTTAAGATTGGATAATAAAGGGACAGGGGCATTTTCGGCTTATGCATATATAATGAAAGAGCTTGATGTGGTATAATTTCCATATCAGGTTTTTCTTTTCTGAAGGGAAAGAGATTGTACCGGGATGTTTGGAAAGGGGATGATAGCTTGAAAAAAATAACGAATATTTCAATCATAGGCTTGGGAGCCATAGGAGGCAGCTATGCCGAAAGGCTTTACCAAAACAATAATGTTAATCTTACTGTTGTGGCGGACAGATCCAGGATTGAAAAATACAACACCAACAAACTGACAGTAAACGGAAAGCCCTGTGACTTAAAATTCATACAGCCGGATAGTGATGAGGCCCCTGCGGATCTTGTGCTTATAGCGGTCAAATACAACAATCTCAGCCAGGCTGTTGATGCAATAAGAAAACGCGTAGGGCCGGATACCGTTATAATGTCTCTTATGAACGGAATTGACAGTGAAGAGATTATAGGTGAGGCCTTCGGTATGGAAAAGCTTCTGTATTCTTCCTGTGTAGGCATTGATGCGCTAAGGGAAGGCAATAATATTCGTTACACAAGCTTTGGGAAGCTGCATTTTGGTGAGCGGGAAAATAAGCTGCATACCGAAAGGGTGGAACGTGTAAAGGTTCTGTTGGATGAATCGGGTATTCCTTATCATATTCCAGAAAATATGATAAAGGCTTTATGGTGGAAATATATGGTGAACGTGGGTCTGAATCAGGTTTCTGCAGTTCTCGGAGCGCCATTCAGGGTGTTCAATACCGTTCAGGAAATCCGCGAGCTTGTGGATGCAGCTATGAAGGAAGTAATCGATGTTTCGATAAAAGCCGGCATCAATCTTGAGGAAGAAAGCATGAAAGAGGTGCATAAACTGGTGGATACCCTATCAGCGGAGGGCAAGACCTCCATGCTGCAGGATATTGAAGCCGGGAGGAAAACAGAGGTGGAGATGTTCTCGGGTGTATTGCGGAAAATAGGAAGGAAGTATGGAGTACCGACACCTGTAAACGATACTTTGTATAGAATGATAAGAACCTTGGAACAGATGGAGTGATTTTATTCATAGGACAGTGAAAGCTTAAATAATTATAGATATGACTATTCCATAAAAGGAGATTTTCTATGATTAAGAATTTTAAGCTTTCGCTCCAGATAGGTGCAGTTTTCATCGGCACCGTGGTCGGCGCCGGTTTTGCCACAGGTCAGGAAATCATGCAGTTTTTTACCTGCTTTGGACAAATAGGCGCTGTAACTCTATTACTGTCAGGTATACTTTTTTATTTAATGGCTGCTGCCGTTATAAGGGCTGCAGCCTATTACAATGCCTACAATTACAAGGAACTCATATATCAAGTTGCCGGAAACAGAATCGGATTTGTATATGATATACTGGTAACTGCCTTTCTTTTCATAGGCACTTCCATAATGTTCGCAGGCAGCGGCGCGCTTTTTCATGAAAGCCTGGGATTGCCCCATACCTTAGGGGTAGTACTCATGGCAGTTCTTACATTTATCATAATACTTCATTCACTGACAGGAATACTTAATATTAATTCCGTCATAGTTCCGATACTTTTCGCTGTCATTACTGCGGTACTGGCAGCAACTATTATGAACGGCGATATCGGGGGTTTTGGTTTAAGGCTTTCGGAGAACTATGACGGCAACTTTTTTAAGCCGGTATTCTATTTTCTGTTTTTTTGCAGTTACAATACTTTTCTTTCCATTGGGGTGCTGTCTGCAATACCTGAGAAAGTTAAAAACCTGCCGGTTCTCAAAACCGGAGTTTTCTTAGGCGCAATGGGGCTTATGCTTTTGTCCCTTATGCTCAATATAAGCCTTACTCTTAAGAGCCCCCAAGTGTTCAATTATTCGATACCCATGGACTGCATAACCTCAGGCCTCGGAAGGATAATAAAAAGTGTTGTTGCCCTTTGCATATGGTGTGAAATATTTTCAACTGCAGTATCAAATGCCTTCAGCATAGCAAAAAGGCTGAGTAAGAACAGGCATATTACATATAAGCAAACCTGTTTCTTCACTGTTCTTTGCTGCCTGCCCCTGGCTTTTCTGGAATTCAAAGGGCTTATAAGCTTCTTTTATCCGTTGTTCGGGGCACTGTCCATGTTTATTATCTTCAGGCTGCTGTTTGCTTCATATGGATTCGGCGGTAAAACAAAAAAGGTTATTTCTTTAGTTTCAATACTTTGTATGATTACGGTATTTGCATATACCGCAAACAACCCGCAGCCGTGCTTCACTTATATTGAACCGGTCGAGTCATCCTACGACATTACTATGAAGCAGGATCTTCTTTGCCTGATGATGGCATATCCTGAGCACATTGCAAGTATAGAGAAGCTGGAAGACCGGGTATATGTAACAATGAAGTCCGGAAGGAAGATATTATATGACGACAAAAAAATAAAGGACATGGAGGCAAAAATTGCATATCCTGATTTGCAGGATATGATGGAGCCCGTTTATCCTATTGGGCTTGTAAAAAAGCTTATGGACATAAATTATGATCCGGGGCGTGCCAGGGTATACAGCCTGCTGAATGAAGTTTATGGAGGCTCAAGGCAGCAGATTGAAGGAAACCTTGTAAATGTAAATACCGGATGCGGAGCGTTTCAGTTCAATAGGAACAATAAGGCTGGGGAAGCTTTTAAGAATGTTATGGATGAACTTGCTTCAGCAGCAAAAAACAGAAAAGAAATCAGAGCTTGTGTATATCCATGCAGCGGCACCTACAATTATCGCGTTATTTCAGGTACAAACCGCCTGAGCCCTCATTCATACGGTATAGCCATAGACCTTGCAAGAGATAAGAGGGACTATTGGCAGTGGGCTTCCAGGGAGGAGGGGCAAAAAAGGCTGTCCTCCTATCCCAATGAGATTGTTGAACTTTTTGAAAGGAACAATTTTATATGGGGCGGAAAATGGGGGCATTTTGATATACTTCATTTTGAATACCGGCCGGAGATTCTGATTAAAGCCCGTTACTTCGGAAACAGCCGGGATATTCATAAGCCATGGTATAATGAAGTACTTCTTGAGGATGCATATGCAGCGGAATACATTAGAAAAATAGATAAAGCGTTAGACGGAAATTGACCTGGGATTCTTTAAACCTTATAATAAGAATCATAGAATGGTCAAAGTATTATAAGGAGGGAGAATGCGTGAACAAACCCAAGGTTGCACTGATTCAAATGCATGTGGAAGAAGACAAGCTGAGAAATATGGTCAAAGCATCTGACTTTATTAGAAAAGCAGCAGAGCAGAATATAGATATTGCAGTACTTCCCGAGATGTTCAACTGCCCTTACAAAACCTCCAACTTCCCCGTATATGCAGAGGAAGAGGGCGGAGAATGCTATGGCATGCTTTCGGAGCTGGCAAGAAAATATCAAATTTATCTTATAGCGGGGACTATGCCGGAAAAGGACGATAAGGGAAGAGTATTCAATACCTGTTATGTATTTGACCGTAAGGGAAATAAAATCGGGAAGCACAGGAAAATGCACCTGTTCGATATAGCAGTTGAAGGGGGACAGCATTTTAAGGAATCCGAAACCTTGACGGCAGGGAATACTGTCACTGTGTTTGAAACGGAATTCGGGAAAATGGGCGTGGCTGTCTGCTATGATTTCCGTTTCCCGGAGCTGTCGCGGCTGATGGTGGAAGAAGGCGCCAAAGTGTTGATAGCACCTGCCGCATTTAATATGACAACAGGACCGGCCCATTGGGAAGTAATGTTCAGGAGCAGAGCTATAGACAATCAGGTGTACACAATCGGAACTGCACCGGCCAGGGATGTGGATTCCTGTTATACTTCCTACGGGAATTCCATTATAGTTTCTCCCTGGGGAGAGGTGGTTGCACGTTTGGATGAAAAGGAAGGGCTGCTTATTGAGACATTGAATCTGGATTATGTGGAAAAGGTGAGAAGGGAGCTTCCCCTTCTTGCACATAGAAGAAAAGACATTTACAAGTGCGGGAAAAAAGAAGAATAATGCGACACATCTTGAGGACATGGGGACGTTTCTCCTGTCCCGCTGAAAGCGGGACAGGAGAAACGTCCCCGTGTCCTTTTTGTTCCTTAGCCTAGTGCCAGCTCTGCTGCGGAAACCGCATGGATAGTCAGTGTATCAAATACCGGTATGCTTACATCCTCCTGCTTTACAAGCAAGGGGATTTCAGTGCACCCGAGGACTATGCCCTCAGCGCCTTTTGACTGAAGCTTGCTTATGATATTTCTGAATATTTCCTTGGAGGATTCCTTTAATATGCCAAGACAAAGCTCATCAAATATTATTGAGTTAATTGCTTCCCTATCTTCTTTCTCCGGTACTACGGTTTCTATACCGTATTTATAAAGAGTGTTCCTGTAATAATCACCCTCCATGGTATACTTTGTTCCCAGCAAGCCTATTTTTTTAAGCTTCATTCCGAGTATTTCCTTTGCTGTCGCTTCGGCAATGCTGTGCACAGGCATACCGATATTTTTTTCTATTTCCGGAGCCGGTGCAGCAAGAGTGTTTGAGCATATGATAAGGAAGTCTGCTCCCCCTGACTTCAGTATACTTGCTATCTCCTGCATCCGAACTGAAATAGCCTTCCAGTCCCCGGTCTGCATCAGATCCGTTATCTCCTGGAATTCTACAGAATATATGAGGCACTTGGCGGAATGGAGTCCTCCCAGTTTTTTATTTACGGTTTCATTCAGTATCCTGTAATACTCGACAGTAGATTCCCAACTTACTCCGCCGATTATTCCGATAGTTTTCATTGAATATCCTCCCCCTTTCTAATCTGTGATTTTTATTACTCCCTGCAGTATTGTAACTGCTGTACCTCCGATTTGTACCCGGCTTATTTCCCCTTCCTTCTTGGAAATGCTTGCATATACGCAGCCGGGCCTGTTGACTTCCTGCCCTTCCTCTCCGATCATATTTACAGTATCATCACACTTTACCAGCCCGTTCTGAACTATGTATGAAGATACGCATCCGTTGCCGGTACCGCATACAGGATCTTCGGCAACTCCGACAAAAGGAGCAATCGCTCTCAGGTGATAGTCATATTTCGGGTCCAGTGCTTCGAGACAGAAAGGAGTGATACCGACAATGTTATATTGCTCGCTTATTCTCTCAATGGTTTTTAAATCAGGCTTTGCATTCATAAGCTTATCCAGTGTTTTAACTCCGAATACCAGCCACCATATCCCGGTGTTTACCATTAAATCCGGTGTGTCCATAAGATCATCCTTACTCAAGCCTAGGAGTCCTGCAATTTCACTTTTGCTCAGATCAATGTTTTCAAATTTCGGCAATGCCTGAGTCATCATGAATACCTTTTCATTATTGATGCTTGTTAATTCCACAGGCAGGATTCCGGCTTTTGTTTCCTGGTAAAATATGTTCTTATCGGAAGGAAGCTTTCCTTCTTCATGAAGAGCCGAAAAAGTGCCTATGGTTGCATGGCCGCATAAGTCCACTTCAAATCTGGGTGTGAAGAATTGCACTTTAAAATCGGCGGCCTTTGAAGGGGATACGAATGCAGTTTCCGAAAGATTCATTTCCCTGGCGATTTTCTGTTTCAATTCATCACTTAAGCCTGCGGCATCAGTAACCACCCCGGCGGGGTTTCCCCCAAAGGGTATTCCGGTAAAGGCATCCACCTGTTTAATTTTTATTTCCAAATAAAACCCTCCTCATTTTTATTTTCAATCCTACACTATCGGGCTTCTTGAATAGCTTCTGCCCGCGGAGTTCGATCCGTCTCTTACCTCAACCTCTGTCAAGGCATCCATTAGCAGTTTTATTCCTTCTTCAATTTTATTTGAATTCGGGAAAGTAAAGTTGAGCCTCATATAGTTTTCTCCCTGTGTACCATCCGGGTAAAAGGCCTCGCCCGGCAGGTATACCACTCCTTTTTCCGCAGCTTTTGAAACCAGTCTGTTATTTGTAACATACTCCGGCAGGCGGCACCAGATGTAATACCCGCCTTCCGGCTTCTCCCAGAGAACTTCGGGCAGTTTGTATTTCTCCAGTGCTGCATTCATCAGATCTCTTTTTTTTCTGTATTCAGTCAGCACTGCATTAAGATGTTTCTCATAACACCCCTGGGAAAGGAATTCGCTTATCAAGTACTGGCCCGGTGTATTTACGTGCATGTCCGTAATTTGCTTAAAGTATGCAAATTTTCTGATGACCTGCTGAGGTGCAGCAACCCAGCCGATGCGCAGCCCAAGGGAAAGAACCTTGGAAAATGTGCTTAAATAAATTACATGTTCATAGGGATCCAAAGCCTTCAAGGATGGTATGGCTTTTCCTTCATAACGCAGATCACCGTAGGGGTCATCCTCTACTATGGGGACTCGGTATTTATAGGACAAGTCCAGCAGTTCATACCTGCGCTCAAGGCTCATTACTATTCCTGAAGGATTCTGAAAAGTAGGAAGTGCATAAATGAACTTCGGTTTGTACCTTTGTATAAGCGATTCAAGCATATCTGTTTTCATTCCGCAGCTGTCCACAGGTGCGCCGATAATCCTTGCTCCCGCGGAGCGGAAAATCTGCATTGCACCGAAGAAAGAAGGCTCCTCAAGTATTACAGTATCCCCCGGCTTAATGAAGACTCGGGCAATGTAATCCAGGCCCTGCTGGGAGCCGGATACTATCATTATATCCTTTGGGCTGATATTGATATTTCTTGATTTCATCAGGCTGCTGATGCCTGCCCTCAGGGAGGTCAGCCCTTCAACCGGGCTGTGGAGTAAAAGCTGCTTACCAACAGTTTTGAAAAGGTATTCCTGGATGCTGCTCAGTTCCTCTAAAGGATAAAGCTCAGGCGAAGGGAAACCGCCGGAAAATGAAATGATATCTTCGGTGCAGTTAATATCCATGATATCGCTTATTATATGGTCGCCGCCGGAATCTACGCTCTCATTGTAGAATTGATACCAGGGAATGGGGTTGAACTGCCGGATGTTATTGAAACGCCCTTTGAAGTGTTTGACTGCAACCATGGTACCTTTACCGACCCGTGCCTGTACCAGCCCGTCGGCCTTCAGCTCGTGATATGCTTTTGCAACAGTTGTTCTGTTGACATTAAGCAGCTCGCTTAAAATCCTTTCAGGGGGAAGTATGTGGCCGGCAGGCAGTTCACCGGAGATTATCATATCACGGATTTGGTTTTTTATTTGCAGATAAACAGGGGTATCAGAGTTCCGGTTAATATTGACGCGCATCATATCACTCTTCTCTCTTGTAAATGTATTATTGAATTGGCATCATCCAATTATTATTATAGCAGATATTTTACAGTAAAAAATCCCCCAATTCTGATATTTATTAATCATCCAATTTTTGATTGGAATAATCCAAATAGTTGTAACACGCAGAGGTAAAAATTTTTTCTGCAATCGAAAAATTTCCTGCGATGCGTTATAATATAATTAGCCGGAAAAAAATATCCAAGGGAAGTCAGGAGGATATCAATGAATATTGCCTTTTTTCTAACACCGAAAGAAGAAGTCATCTGGATATCAGCGGACTCTACAATGAGACAGGCCATTGAAAAGATGGAATTTCACAGATACAGCGCTTTGCCTCTTGTTGACAGCGGCGGCAAATATGCAGGTACAATAACAGAGGGGGATATACTGTGGCATTTGAAGCATTCAAAGAATCTGGAGTTTAAAGACACCAACAAGATTATGATAAGGGATATTTCAAAATACCAGAATAATAAGCCGGTTTCCATCGAATCACATATAGAAGATTTGATTCTCCTCTCGATTAATCAGAACTTCATACCTGTTGTGGATGACCATGATATATTTATCGGGATAATCAAAAGGAGCGTCATTATCAATTACTTCTACAAATTGCTTCTGAATAGGAAAATCTAGATCGGGAAGAGAAGTGTTTTCGCATAAAAATAGAATAATGCGACACGGGGACGCGGGGACACGGGGACGTTTCGCGTGTCCCACTGAAAGCGGGACAGGGGAAACGTCCCCGTGTCCCCGCGCGAAACGTCCCCGTGTCCCCGCGCGAAACGTCCCCGTGTCCCCGCGCGAAACGTCCCCGTGTCCCCACGTCCCCATGTCCCCGTCGCATTATTCTTCATATATGAGAATTCTATTTTCTGATTGAATTGAACTTCTTAATAACATCTTCACCGAAGCAATCGCTGAAAGCTTTTAAGAAGGAGATCGCGAATTCCCTGCTGTCGGAATCTATAATCGAATTTCTTACTACCTGTTCCAATAAAACCACAAGGTTTTCCAATTCGTAGCCTTCAAATCTTACCGTATCATTATCAATCTTTATCATAGTATCCTCCAAATATTAAAATCACTATATCATTATACACTAAAGAAGCGGATTTTTGTAGAGAAAATGGAGAATGCCCGGGGGGACGGAGAGATAAATACTCCCTATTTCGGTAATATTGACATAAAAGAATATTTGGGTCATAATAAGTTCAAAAGTTCGATGCATCTATTTGGAAAGGGTGAGAATATGAAGCATACAAAAATAGGCAGTAAGTATTTTGTGAGAATTGATAAGGGTGAAGAGTTAGTTGCGTCATTATATAAATTTTGCACGGATAACGGTTTGAAGTTGGGGTCTGTCATTGGTATCGGGGCAGCTAATAGGATTACGATAGGTGTCTTCAACACGGTTACGAAGGAATATCATAATCAAGAGCTTACCGGAGAATATGAGATCACTAATCTGACAGGAAGCATAACTGAAAAAGATGGTGAAGTATACCTTCATCTGCATATAACATTGGGCGATGAGGAATATAATGCTCATGGGGGGCATTTGAATCAGTGCTGGATTTCCGGGACCTGTGAGCTTATTATAGATGCAGTTGATGGAGAAATAGGAAGGGTATTTGATGACTATTGCGGCTTAAATATATGGAAGCTATAATTTTATAAAATACTAGGAGGCAGCAAATGAAAAAACCTGAAATTAAAGATCTAAAAAAGTATGCAGTCAAAGTAAGAAAGCACATCATAGACGAAGTTTACAGCGCTGCATCGGGACATCCGGGAGGATCCCTGTCTTGTACCGAAATTTTAACAGTATTGTATTTCGCTGAAATGCGTGTAAACACTAAACAGCCCTTATGGGAGGACAGGGACAGGTTCGTACTGTCAAAAGGCCATTGCTCCCCTGCCTTATATGCGGTACTGGCAGAAAAGGGCTTTTTCCCTAAAGAGGACCTTTTGACCTTCAGGAAAGCTGACAGCTATCTGGAAGGGCACCCCAGCATGAGATATGTACCCGGGGTGGATATGTCCACCGGGTCTTTGGGCCAGGGCATTTCGGCAGCTGTGGGCATGGCTATGGCCGGCAAGCTGGATAAGAAGGACTGCAGGGTCTATGCCGTACTGGGTGACGGAGAGCTTCAGGAAGGCGAGGTCTGGGAAGCTTTTATGGCTGCGGCTCACTACAAGCTTGATAACCTGACGGCTTTTCTGGACCATAACGGGCTTCAGATTGACGGCAGGATTACCGATGTAATGTCTCCTGAACCTGTAGCGGATAAATTTAAAGCCTTTGGTTGGAATGTGCTTAAGACCGATGGCCATGATATTGAAAAAATACTTGAGTCTATAGGGCAGGCCAAGGATTGTAAAGGCAAACCTACAATAATAATTGCCGAGACCGTCAAAGGGAAAGGGGTTTCTTATATGGAGAACCAGGCAGGCTGGCATGGCAGTGCTCCAAACAAGGAACAAAGAGACCAGGCAATGGCGGAACTGGATAAAGTACTGGCAGAGTTGGAGGTTGAATAGTATGGCAGATAAGATAGCTACAAGGGAAGCATACGGAAATGCACTTGCGGAGTTTGGCTCCGACAACAGAATAGTGGTGTTTGATGCAGACTTGTCAAAATCCACAAAGACAGATAATTTCAGAAAAAAATACCCTGAAAGGTTTTTCAATATGGGCATAGCTGAAGGCAATATGATGGCTACGGCTGCAGGAATGGCCTCCTGCGGCAAGGTGGTATTTGCAAGTACCTTCGCCATGTTTGCCGCAGGGAGGGCCTTTGAGCAGATAAGGAATTCAATATGCTATCCAAAATTAAATGTAAAAATCGGTGCAACCCATGCCGGTTTATCAGTAGGGGAAGACGGGGCATCGCATCAGGCAATTGAAGATATTGCAATCATGAGGGCGCTTCCCAATATGACGGTAATAAGCCCTGCTGACGCTGTTGAAACCAAATATGCCGTAAAGGCCGCAATAGAGCATGAGGGGCCTGTATATCTCAGATTGGGAAGATTGAACGTTCCTGTAATATATAATGAAAGCTCCTATAAGTTCGAAATAGGCAAGGGTATTGTACTTGCAGAAGGAAATGACGCTGCAATTATTGCTACCGGGCTTATGGTGAGTGCGGCTCTTGAAGCGAAGGAACTGCTTCAGCAGGAAGGAATAAATGCAAGGGTAATAGATATTCATACCATAAAGCCTATTGATGCGGATATAATAGTGAAAGCTGCCAGGGAAACAGGGGCTATCGTCACTGCTGAAGAGCACAATATTATCGGGGGCCTTGGAAGTGCAGTGGCTGAAGTACTTTCGGAGAATTACCCTGTACCCCTTGTAAGGGTTGGTGTGCAGGACAAGTTCGGAAAGTCCGGCAAACCGGATATTTTACTCCAAATGTATGGCCTGACGGCAGCCGATATAGCGAAAAGCACCAAGGCCGTACTAAAGAAAAAAGCCGGCAGGTAATGCAAACAAAAAAACAATACGAAAGAAGGATTTTCTATGGTAAACACAATTCCGAGCAGAGCAGCGGCATTGGAACTCCTGCAGGAGTATAACAAGAATGACAGCCTGGTGAAGCATGCACTGACAGTTGAATCCGTTATGAGGCATTTTGCCGGACTCCTTGGGGAGGATGAGGAAAAATGGGGCATTATAGGCCTGCTGCATGATATTGATTATGAAATGTACCCGGAACAGCATTGTATAAAAGCAAAAGAGATACTTACCGAAAGAGGATGGCCTGAAGATTATATTCATGCAGTGCTGAGCCACGGTTGGAAGCTTTGCTCCGACGTAGAACCGACAGAGAAAATGGAAAAAATACTTTATACTATTGATGAGCTGACAGGGCTTATTGCAGCGACTGCCATCATGAGGCCAAGCAGAAGCATATTGGATATGGAAGTAAAATCCGTAAAAAAGAAATGGAAGCAAAAGAGCTTTGCGGCAGGCGTCAACAGGGAGGTTATAGAAGAGGGAGCAGCGCTTCTGGGCATGGAAATGGACACTATTATCGGAGAAACAATTAATGGAATGAAGAAAGCTGCAGAAGAAATTGGTTTGAAGGGAAGCCTGTAACAGGACGGTGGAGCGAATGAAGAGAATAGTAATATTATTGCTGGCAGTATTATTGGGGGCCGCAGTATTTTCAGCCTGCAGTACAAAACCGCAGCAGGACATCTCTCAAAGTCCCGCAGAAATAGTTCAACCCGAACAAAGTCCTGCAGAAGTAGTTCAGCCCGAAAGCATTTCTCCTGAAGAGGCATACAAAAGGCTGGAATCGGAAGAGGATATTATACTGTTAGATGTAAGGACCCAGGGGGAATATGAAGAACAACATATACCGGGAAGTATTTTAATACCGGTTAATGATTTGGAGAAGAGAGCGGAAGCAGAGCTGACTGATAAGGATGCGGATATTATCGTATACTGTGCAAGCGGCAAAAGAAGCAGCAGTGCTGCTAACATATTGGCAGGGCTTGGATACAGCAAGGTATACAATATGGGCGGAATAATGGATTGGCCTTATGAGTTGGAGTCAGGAGAATAAAAAATGGGCATGATGCTTAAATAAGTATCATGCTTTTTTTATTCGGTATACAGTGCTTAAGCACATATTTACCCTGCTTTATGAGAAAACTTACTCTGAAACATGCTTGAAAGGAAGGAATTTATCAATGGGAGAAACTATTTCAGAAAAGACTGAAGGACGGGTCAGCTATCATGATTCGGGAGAGGAGATGCTTCCTCGAATAAGGGAAGACGGAATGTCCAATGCCTTTGACAGATATGCACAGCAGGAAAAGATCCGCTGTAAATTTTGCCTTCAGGGATTAAGCTGCCAGCTTTGTACCAACGGCCCTTGCAGAATCAGTGAAAAAAGCGGACAGGATAAGGGTGTATGCGGAATAGGCGGTGACACAATGGCAATGAGGAATATGCTTCTGAGAAACATCATGGGGGCAGGTACGTACAGCCATCATGCCTATGAGGCTTTCCGAACCCTGAGGGAGACCGCCCAGGGGAAAACTCCCTTTAAGATTACCGATGCAAATAAGCTTAAATGGATGTGCGATACGGTAGGGATTGACAGCAAGCAGGATGTGAACAAAATGGCAGGTGAAATTGCAGACCATCTGGATGTCGATATACCGCAGCTTCCCATAGCGGTAACGGCACCTGAATGGATGGAGCAGAAGGCTACCATCGACGGCTTCTTTGCAGCAGCCTACGGTGCCTATACCCGCCTTTCGCCAATACCATTCGTCACGGGGGCTCCGGGGTTGGTTAAGCTTCTTACGGAAGATGTGGAAGGACTGACAGGGGGAAAGATTGCACTGGGGGATGATCCGGCGGAAGCGGCAAACAATATAGAAGCGCATATCATTTCCAAGAGAAAAGGCTTGGGATTGAGAGAGGCTGACTAAGGGTCCCGGTCAGCCTCTATTGACTTTCCTATGAGTTTTTTTCTCAGGTCGGGATTAAAGAAGATAAAAAGTAAAGCAGCCCACAACCACCAATTATTATTCTCAAACACATTTCCCAAAAGCCCGTTAAACATTCCGCCCAGATTTTGAGGCGGGGGAATTGCTGCAGGGGGGGCCGGTTCCGGGGGTGGCGGGGGAACTGCCGCAGAGAGTTGCTGCTTTCTTGATTTTGAGTAAAATACTCCCGAAAAATCTTCCGGTGCTGAACCCGGCTCTCAGCCGGGCTTATTCAATCCATACAAACCATGGTTAAAACCTCTCGCCATAATTACACCTCCTTCTGCAGAAGAGGTTGTTCATCATCCTATTCATATTTTATGTTGTAATCTGCTTTTGGTTACAATTGTTTTTTGAGGACATGGGGACGTTTCTCCTGTCCCGCTTTCAGCGGGACAGGAGAAACGTCCCCATGTCCCGAACGTCCCCATGTCCCTCTTTGTTGTTGACTTTTATGAATTAAAGCAGTAATATATATATGAACATATGAACACATAAACATATGTTCATATATAATAATATGGAGGGCGCTATGGAAGAAAACAGGGTAAGTATTGAAAGCTGCAGCTGTTCCATGATACATGAAGATGCTGTGTCAAAGGTAAGGAACAGTATGCCTGAAGAAGAGACGCTCTATGACCTGGCTGAGTTGTTCAAGGTTTTTGGCGACACAACAAGAATCAAAATATTGTGCGCGTTGTTTGAATCTGAGATGTGTGTATGTGATATAGCGGCACTGTTATCCATGAATCAGTCTGCAATATCCCACCAACTCAGGGTTTTGAAGCAGGCAAGGCTGGTGAAATACAGAAAAGAAGGCAAAGTAGTATATTATTCCTTGGATGATGAACATGTAAAACAGATATTCGACCAAGGACTGGTGCATATCAGGGAGAGATAGCATTAAACAAAGCGTGAGACGGGGGTATTAATGTGAAAAGAGAAGCAGCAGCAGATTTTGAAAAAAACGATGAATATGTTGTAAAAGAATTCATACTTACAGGCCTTGGCTGAGCAGTTTGTGCTGACAAGATGGATCTTGGCATCAAATCCCTGGAAGGGATTAGGAATTCATCTATAGATTTTGTGACAAAAAAGCTGAAGCTTGAGATATTCGAATCTGCCGATGCGGCGGCAGCAATAAAGGAAGTAAAGCAAATCGTAAGGAATATTAAGCCTGATGTAAAGCTGAAAGAGATAACAGACAGAAAGGCCTGGGAAGCAGATTCAGAAGAAAAAAATGAATCAGGGATAAAAAGGCTGAAGCCGTTTCAATTCGGTATTGGTGCCGCATTTTTTGCTGCGGCTGTTTTGCTTAAGCTTTCTGCAGGCGTGGAATTGGCTATGTATCTGACAGCATATCTATTGGTCGGAGGAGAAGTACTTGTCAAATCGATAAGGAATATTTTCAGGGGGCAAGTTTTTGATGAGAACTTCCTTATGAGTCTTGCAACTATTGGAGCATTTGCAATAGGAGAATACTCCGAAGGCGTTGCGGTAATGATTTTTTATCAGATAGGGGAGATGTTCCAGGATTTAGCTGTAGATCGTTCCAGAAGGTCGATAAAAGAACTGATGGACATACGGCCTGATTATGCCAATCTGGTCTCTGAGGGCCAGATGATACAGGTGCCCCCGGAAGATGTGCCGGTGGGAGCTTATATAATTGTAAAACCGGGGGAAAGGGTTCCTCTGGACGGCAGAATAACAAAAGGCAGATCAATGTTGGATACTTCGGCTTTGACCGGAGAGTCAGTGCCAAGGGAGGCCAATGCCGGGGATGAGATTCTGGCAGGCTTTATAAATAACAGCGGTGTTCTTACCGTTGAAGTGAGCAAGGAGTTTGGAGAATCGACGGTATCCAAGATTCTTGACATGGTAGAGAACGCAAGTAGTAAAAAATCCCCCACCGAAAACTTCATTACCAAGTTTGCAAGGTATTACACTCCTGCAGTGGTGTTTTCCGCATTAGCTCTTGCATTTGTTCCGCCTTTGGTGCTGCAGGGAGAAGCTTTTTCAGACTGGATTTACAGGGCATTGATATTTCTTGTGGTTTCATGTCCCTGTGCTTTGGTCATATCCATACCTTTGGGGTTTTTCGGAGGTATTGGAGGTGCTTCGAAAAACGGAGTGCTTATAAAGGGAAGTAACTACCTTGATGCATTAAACCAGGTGGATACCATTGTATTTGACAAGACCGGCACACTGACAAAAGGAGTCTTTAAAGTGACTGAAATCAAGGCACTGGGTGAAATGAAGGAAGGAGAGCTATTGCAATATGCGGCATATATCGAAAGCTACTCCGGCCATCCCATTGCATTATCAATACTTAAGGCATACGGCAGTGAGATAATCGGCAGTGAAATTTCGAATTACGAGGAGATTTCCGGCCATGGGGTCAGGGCAGAGGCCTTCGGGAAAAGGGTAGCAGCAGGAAATATAAAAATGATGCAATTGGAGGGAATATCAGCAGAAAACCCTGATATTGCAGGAACGCTTGTGCATGTAGCAGTAGATGGAGCTTATGCCGGATATATAGTAATTTCTGATGAGATAAAAGATGATGCGGCAAGAGCTATTCTCCTCCTTAAGGCTTCAGGCATAAGAAAAACAATAATGCTTACCGGAGATGCCAGGGCGCCAGGAGAGAAGACAGGGTCGGCGCTGGGACTGGACGAGGTGTATTCGGAGTTATTGCCGGATCAAAAGGTTGAAAAGCTTGAATGGATTAAGAATGAGATGAGGTCCGGGGGCAAGGTTGCCTTTGTGGGAGACGGTATTAACGATGCCCCTGTATTGGCCAGGGCAGATATCGGAATTGCAATGGGCGGCCTGGGCTCCGACGCGGCAATTGAAGCAGCGGATATAGTGATAATGACGGATGAGCCCTCCAAAATTGTCAGCGCTATAAGGATAGCAAAGAAAACCAGGAGGATAGTACTGCAGAATATTGTATTTGCAATGAGTATTAAGCTGATTGTTCTGCTTCTGGGTGCCGGAGGATTGGCAACAATGTGGGAAGCGGTATTTGCTGATGTGGGAGTTGCGCTGATAGCGGTATTGAATGCCATAAGAGTACTAAACCTGAAAGACATATAAGAAGAATAATGCGCAATATATACAGGTTTGTGAAGTACTCCGACTGTAGGGGAAGTATGTTCTCCTCACCTTCCAAAGCCAGCAAAATCACTGGCGAAGGTCCCATCTCTGCGGGCCCGTCTGGTTATTTTGCCTGGAGGTATTCCCGTTCCGGGGTCAGGTGGAAGGTTTCGTCGAAGATATCTTCCCCACGTCGGTATTTGCATATCCTTTATCTACAAGGCAGTATTCTGAAGAATGTATAACCAAGCAAGAGCTTGTCTAGTATAGCAGGGCACACTAGTAACTTTAAAATCATAATCCGTGTAAGTTGTATCTGAAGTTTGTAGTTATCCTGCAGAGCACTAGCCTTATATAACAGTGAGCACTTATTGGCTTTGGGCAACAGAATCGAGAGAAGATGCGCAGTAAAATCCGTGGGATTTACGTGAAGTAAATCCAGCACATACCAACAGGAGGTTGGGTTTATGTGCGTCAGGATTTTACAAGTATCAAGCTCTGATTCTGTCCAAAGCTAATATCGTGCGAGTCGGGATACAAGGCTTGTGCTCTGGGAGTATGACTGCAAACTTATAGTTGTGTCGCATCATTCTTCTATTGTGCAGCAGCCCTAATGGAGGATTCAAGAAGCACACAGAACATGTACAATAATATAATGGTACTGGGGAGGAGTTGGATATGGATACAGAAATCGTACTGCCGCAGGAGGGGCGGGAAAGGGCGGGTACTGCTGAAGCAAAGCTGGCCGGCAGAATGCTCCTTACAAGCTCCATTATTGTAAATGTGATTGAAGAGGATACCTTTCTTGTATTAGCATCAGTATTAAGTGTTATAGCCAGTCTGCTTACAATAAAGGCTGCCAGGCTGGAAGCCGAAGAGCAGCAGATAGCCCCGGGGGTGACTACCTTTGCGAATAGCCTGAAGCTTATAGGCAGTCATACGGGATTATTTGTATCGATTATTCTCCTTTGGGCTTTGCTTATTGAAATATCAATAAAACAAACGACTGAATTATCAGCCCAACCTGAAATGGCAGGGACTTTAGGTGCATTTATGGTATAACACTGTATTTTTTTACCATTGAATTGGTAATAAAAAATTGCTAAAATGTAGACAAGCTATATAATTGGCTGAATTCCTCAGAAGAGCGAGGGACAAAACGGGTTAAGTGAAGTCCGTAAGCAGAAAGGGGAGACAGTGTTGAAGTTTGGCAAATCATTGGTATTTATACTTGCAGTGATACTTTTAACTACTTCTGTTACTTTTGCCGATGTTCTAAAAAACGGGTGCAGGGGCGAGGAAGTATCCAGGATTCAGTCTCAGCTGAAGGAGAAAGGGTATTTTACCGAGGAAGTAACAGGTTACTTCGGAAACGTTACTGAAGAAGCGGTGAGAAAGTTCCAGGAGGATAACAATCTGACTGTTGATGGGATTGTAGGCCCGGATACAGGGAAAGTGCTTTTTGGAACTGAATGGACATATACTGCTGAAGTAGAGGCTCTGGATTGGTGGTCTGAAGCATCCAAAATTTTTGAAAGAGGAACGGTGGCAAAGGTAACCGACGTAAGAACGGGAGAAACCTTTGAAATTGTCCGTACATACGGCGGCAACCACGCTGACTGTGAGGCCAGGACCGCGGAGGATTCCAAAAAGATCAAAGAGATTTGGGGCGGCTGGAGCTGGGAACGAAGGCCGATAGTTGTGGAAGTTGACGGGCGGAAGATAGCGGCATCAATGGCGGCTATGCCTCATGCAGGAGTGGACAAGTCCCCCGCAGATAAGTATATCAGCAGCAGGAGCGGCGGTTACGGCAGAGGTGCAAATCTTGACAAGATAAAGAACAATGGGATGAGCGGTGTAGTAGATGTTCATTTCCTTAACAGCAGGACCCACAATACAAACAAAGTGGACAATAAGCATCAAGCCTGTGTAAAAGAAGCAGCTGCAAGCGGTAATTAATATGATAAATAAATTCAGAAAGCCAGTCACGATTTGGTGGCTGGCTTTCTTATTATCATCGGTACTTCCTCAAATTGGAGTTCCTGTAATCATTCCGTTGAATTTGACTCCCGGAGCAATAGTATAAAGCTCAATGGTTACCTTGCCGCCGTCCACTGCCATCCTATACGGCACCGGGATTGTCTTCCTGTCACTTGTGCTCCAGCTGGCGCCTCCGGCAGATTCGGCGGCTTCACCGCTTCCGGTCAAAACCAGGCTGCCTATGGCCATTGCGTCATATTGAACAAGTTCTGCCAGAACTGTCTGCCCTGTTGCCTCATTGTACGCCTGTTCCTCGTATTGTACGACCTCAATGACGGCATCTATTTCCTGACCCTCACCTGCGGCGTTGCCGGCAACATTGCCCTGCTTCATGTCATATTGATATTTAAGAGTGACAATTCCCCTGTAGGTTCCCAGTTCATCCTTACCGCCCAGCTTGACTGCCATAACCGCAAGGGTGCATTTAAAGTCGTAGCCGTTAAGCTGTGTCGTTACTGTATCGCTGACTTCAAGGGTCCAGTTGCACTCAACTTCCGCAGCGGATTCTTCGGAGGTTGCTGCCGTCTCTTCCTTTGAAGAGGTATTTGTTTCCTCCTGCTGAGCCGAGGCTGAAGACGCATGGGAGGTGTTTTCACCGGTCTGATCCTGAGGACTGCATGCGCATAGGAAAAGTAATCCTGCGGCGGCAATGATGACCAAATACCGGAAGGTATGCCTCATCATGGCATTACACCGTAAGTCCTCACACTCATGAGGATCGCTGCCTCCCTTGTCGCCGTGCCGTAGCCGGTTGCCTGCTGCGCGGTTGTCGTTGCTTTAGGCATGAAGTAGCCTTTATCATCGCCTTTGATGATACCCAGCTTTGACATATATTTCGTGCCTTCAACCGCCCATGAGTCGATATTCTTCTGATCCGGGAAATCAGGCACACCGGTAATGGAATAGTCGGCTTCCGGCACGATGCCTTTGATTGTCCTGAACAGCATTGTGGCGCACTCCTGCCTGGTTATGGTTTTATTGGGTTCAAAGGTGGTTGCTGATGTACCTTTTGTGATGCCTAAGGCAAAAGCTTTCAGAATCTGCGGATTTGTCGTATCGATAAAGGGGTTGGGGGCGTAAGGCGCGGGAGTTTTGCCCGTAGTCTTTTCGTACAGTACCAGCGCCAGTTCGCAGAATTCTTCCCGCGTAATGGGCTTTGTCAAATCCGTATTTTTAAGAATATCGGGAATGAGGCCGGACTCATCAGCCTTTTTCAGTTCATCCGCAGCCCAGTTGGAAGCCGCGCTCCACACGGGCATTCCATAAGAAAGCGTATTGGAAAAGGGGCTGTGCAGCCAAGTTTCCGATGTTACGCCTGATTGAGGGTAAGACCGTTCGTCTATTGTGTAGCGCACCTTGACCTCGTAGGCCTGTGCATCGTAGCTGGCAAGGTTTTCCTGAAAATAAGCGCCTATGTCAATGCTGATTCTTTCATTATGGAACCGTTCAGCGCCGACTTTTATGAAATCGGTATCGCCAAGCTTGCGAAGCCAGATTTCAGTCCACATATTGTCGAATGAGGCCGCATTGAACTTCTGCGCCGCAGCGGGATGCTGCGCTAACAGTAAAACAACCCAAGGGACGTTGTCCGGGCCCCGCGCTTCAATTTTGGAGGACACGAGGGTGGGTGCGTTTTCATTCATAATTTTTTTATAGCCCATTTTACTGCTGCTTGACAGGGTATACTCCTCCGACCAGTCGGAAAACACAACGTTATCTCCGAATATGATGGCAAAGCGTGCCCGCAGTGTCATGGAGTGGCTTTTGTACCAGTCCCAGCTGTTAAAGCCTGACTCGACAGGAATATTTGATTCCTCCGGGAACATATTTCTGAAAACGAGATACTCGCCGCCCAGAAATATTCCGCCGTCACCGCCGGTCAGACTGTTGTAAAAATACAGCACGTATTTCGAATAGGTGTCCCTGTTGTCCCACTCCGGTGAATAATGCCAGCTTCCTCCATCTGTTTTGAAATCCACCTGGGCCATAATCGACATGTAATAGCCCCGTTCCTCATCCGTCTGGACAATGAGCCTGCGCAAGTCCTCCGGCGCGCTCAGGGTGCAGTAGACGGAACTGCCCATGTAATCGGCAGCGGCAAAGTTTTCGGGCGCGGAAATCGTTGTGGGCGGGGATGCTGCCAGCACCGAAAGGGAGGTAAAACCCGAAGCCATTACAAGTATCAATAATAATGTCAGTAACTTCTTTTTCATTTGGACGCCTCCTTAAATATTTATTTTTATAAAATTTCACGAAATTTCGGTAATTGGTGCATTAAGGATTTTGAGGCACATTTATATCCGCTGTAATGCGGCTGCCTGTAAAGAAACTTTCGGCGTAGATTTTCAGAATCGTTCCGTCGTAGGTGACAAGCTGCTCGAAGAGGTCCGCTCCGGCTGACGTTACCCACGCCGCGTCAAGTCCGGTTTTGTTATAAATACCGTCTGCGTCGGGGCTGTATGCAGCAGTCCCGGATTTTAAAAGCGAATAAGTGAAGCCGGTGATCTGGCCCCCCTGATACTTTACGACGGCACGCTCGTTAATTGTTTGAAAGGCATAGGTATCCCCGCCCAACGGAACATATTCAAACAGCTCAGCTGCCCGGTCACCGTCCATCTCTGTAAGCCGCAGGGCTCCGGAGGACGGTTCGAACATGCAGCGGATCAGAAACGGTGCTTCCATTCCTGCCCGGGTTCCCGTCAGTTCGTAAGTATGCGGGGCGGTTCTTTCAATCTTCATATCCGTTACGCCGAAGGCGGTCCACATCTGAGCCATAGCATCGCGGCTGGCTTCGTCCTCGCTCAGAGTAGCCGTAAACCCAAGATTACCCGAAGAAAGTATGTTAAAGCTGATAAACGCAGCTGAAAAGTTCTTATCTTCCGCGGCGCTCTTATCGTGAGTTAATACAGTTCTGTTGACGAGTGTATTAAGCACATTTCTGACACTGTCAATCTGTTTGCAGGCGCCGGCATAATCACTGGCCGGAGGTATAACAGGACTGCCGGAAATTTTCGGGGCTGCCATAACCTCGCTTTCGAGCAGACCGGCAAGGAAGTCCGCCTGAGGGTCGTATGTCACGATGCCGTACTGTGCCCCCGTCATTGTGACAAAGCGGCCGTTGACGATGCAAAGATTATATCCCGCCGAGTTTACGCCCTCGGCATATTTCAATGCATCATTGGAGCTGCCGAATTCAAACACCGGGACAAACCCGTCGGTGTTATCGTCTACATAGTGCAGGTTGAAGCCGTCTTCAGGCTTTATGCTGTCCGTAAGCTGATAACCCTCAACGGGTGTTACTTCGTATCCATGCTCTTGCACCTTCGCCTTAAGTTTCTCCAGTGTCAGGCCGCTGTCGGGTACAGCTTCTGCCTCTGCCGTGCTTTGCTGCTCAGCTTCTGCCTCTGCTGTATTTTGTTGCTCAGTTTCTGCTGCTGCTGTATCCTGATTTACAGCCTCTGACTCTGCCGTATTTTGATTTGCGGCTTCCACCGCAGGCGCTTGTGCCGGCGCTGCGGGATTGACATCCGGAGTCTCAGGGCCCCTTGCGGAGCATGAGGATAAGAACAGTACGGAACAAACTATGATTAAGATTGAGACAACTATTAAACTCGCCTTACTCATGTTAATCCCTTCCTTTCTGTTTGATGTTCAGAGCTGCAATAGCCGACATAAGCCCCCGGCAATCGCCAAGGATAGGCCTGCTTTGCTTTTCAGTCATGTATTCTGTTTTTTCCATCAGTTCCAGCAGATATTCCGCTTCTGAAGCATAGCTCATGGTTTTCTGATGGGTTTCAAAGGACATACTGCCGGCAGATGCGGCCTGTTTCATGCATACGCCTATTCCGGCTGCGCATTCAAGCAGCCTCCCGCTCAAAGGAAAGCTCTTATTCTCTCTCTCAAGGTATTTAATCAGCTCTGTGATGCGAACAGAAAAATCAAAGCTTTTGTCAAGAAGCCGCTCCACTTCTGACATCTCCTTTCCGTAATAGGGTCCGGTATCTTTATTTCATTTTAATATGGTATTTATGATTATAAAACCGCATTGATGTGGGATAATTGAAAATTATTTTGGGAGACTCAAAACAATAATGTGGGAATATATGCCTAACTCGATTGAATATTTTGTAAATTTTGATATACTAAGTATAATAATAACAAAAAAAGGAGGTGTTTTATGAACCCTCAGAAATATAAAACCGAAAAGCTTGTTCCGATAAACCTTCCTGAGATATGTGCTCCGCGTACTCAATTGATGGATGTTTACAGGAAAGCCAGCGAAAAAAGATGTATTTACGTACATGCGCCTGCCGGCTGCGGAAAAACCGTATCTACCCTTTTGTGGCTGAAGGAGTCGGAATACAAAACCATCTGGATTGGTCTTGACGAATATGATAACACGCTGGCAGGCTTTTATCGAACTTTCTGTATGGCGCTCTTTTCTATAGTCCCCTATGAGGAAAATCTGGCGGAACTGATCAAAGCCCCTGAATTTAGTTCATCACCGGTTGAATACGCCATCGAGATCCTCTCGTTGCTTTCTTTTGAGGATTGTACATACGCCCTTGTGTTTGATGACTTCCATCTCATTACCAATAAAGAAATTATCAAGTCTCTGATTTATGTTTTTAAACGGCTTCCGTTATCCGTTACTATCATGGTATTAAGCCGCAACGAGCTGCCGGAGACCTTTTCCCAATACGAAGAAAGCGGAAAAATTGCTTGTATCGGTGCTGATGAGCAGGCATTTAAAGGAGATGAAATACGGCGGCATTTCGCAAGCTATGGCCGTTTCCTTACCGAGAGGGAGGCTGAAGAAGTGTACGCTTTAACCGAAGGCTGGGCTATCGCGGTAAACGCTCTGGCAATGAGCGGAGATTTTTATCCGGGGGAAAAATCTCCAAGCAATCCTCTGCGCAAATATATAAAGGCACAAATATGGGATAAGCTTGACAGGGATTTGCGCCTGTTTATGCTGCAGACCGCCGTTGTGGATAGATTTTCTGAAGAGCTTTGCCGGAAGATTACTGACAACCCGGAAAGCCAGCAAATTCTTCTCTATTTGCTCGGCGAAAATATGTTTCTCAGCCGTCGGGAAACAGAATACAGATACCATAATTTGTTTCTGGATTTCTTGCGGGAGGAGTTATTGGAAGAGCTCCAAATAAATCGGCAGGCTCTGTATGAAAAGGCGGCTAATTATTATTATGATTCAGGGGATTTTTTCAACGCACTTTGTTTTTATATAAAGTGTAATTGCAGCAAGGGGATTGCCGATGCCTTGTATCACTTTATGAAGTTCAACGTTCAATCAAGCTCGGAGATGTCCAAAGTGTATTTCATTAACAAGCTGCCGGCAGAAATCCTGGAGCAAAATCCGTGCTTATATGTCAGCTGTGCTTGGTGTGCTCTTTTGTTCGGCGATGCTGCAGAACTGCATTTTTATTCGGACAAGCTGTATGACAGGATTTATGATATTGTCAGGGAGAACAAAGCTCTGCTGGAAATCTCTCTTTTTGTGTATTCGGCAGATCAAAGATATACGTTTACGGAACAGCTTGCAAAATTGCAGGCAGCTGCTGTCCCCCTTGATGCAGACCCTGCGAATATACCGAAAATAATCAGCCATAATATGCCTTATTTCCACAGAACTTACAGGGACTATTCCCATTATGCACTGAATACTGAGGAGCATTTCGCCGAATTCTCTCTTGTGTTTTCATCTCTTTTGGGCAGTGAGTATGCAGTTATTGAATCGGGAATACGTGCCGGACTGCTGTATGACCAAAACAGAATTCAGGATGCGCTTTCACTTGTGGTTGAAAATCCGGCTTCCGTTTCACCTGAACTCGAATTTCTGTCCAGAATGCAGATTGCCTTCTGCCTATACGCAATGGGCAAAGCGGAGAAGACCGCCCAATGCAGGAAAGAAATTGAAGCTTTTTTAAAAACGAAAAAACTGTTGTACCTGCTTCCTGTATTCTCAGCTTATGAAACAAAGCTGAAGCTCCTGGACGGCGACAGCAGCGCGGCAAAGGGATGGCTTGAAAATTATTTCATTACCGAATCCTATAATCCTGAGATGCATAAGATTTTTCTGCATTTTACAACTGTAAGGGCTTATATCGTTCTTGGAGAATATGAAAAAGCGGAATTACTTTGCGAAAAGCTTTGGAAGCTGTGTACGGATTATCACAGACTTCTTGATGCGGCTGAAGCCGCCGTGCTGCTGACCGTTATTCTGCGGTTGACGGACAGAGAAGCAAAAGCTTCCGCCCTTCTTCGAAAAACCCTGTTGGATATGGAGCCCTACGGTTATATCAGAGTATTTGCGGATGAGGGTAATGCGATTTTACCGGTACTAAAAAAACTGATAAAAAAGGCTGATACGGAAAATGGAACGGTTATGCCCGGCAGCGCTTATATGAAAGCTGTGTACATGTCGGTTTATGAGCAGTCAAAGCGTTACAAAGGGATAATTACCAACATGGGCCGAAAACAGGTAAAGCTTTCAGCACAGCAAAAACATATGATCGAATTACTGGCTAAAGGCTATAAAAATGCTGAAGTCGTTGAACTGACCGGCCTTTCTATTAATACTGTCCGATACCATACCAAATTGGCCTATCAAAAGCTGGATGTAAGCAATGCGAAGGATGCAGTGCTCCGGGCAAAAGAACTCAGTATTATCTGATATAGAAAGCAAAAGGCCTAACCGAAAAGGTTAGGCCTTTTGCTCAGTTTGCAGACAAACACGGTTTCAGCCAGAAACGGAAACCGTGTTTTTTCATGAAATGGAATACTTTTTGAAGTAAATTGTGTGGAGTGGGTCCGGTTTTGCCGGATCTCCACATCCAATTTGCCATCTTTTTTAAATTCATACATGCAGCAACAAGCATCGCCTGCGCTGACACCCTTTTTAATCCTCGTAGGGTTGTCCATCTCATGCCATGCTTCTCTTTCATATCCGCAAAGACCCTTTCTATGGTTTCTTTACGCTGCGCATATATTTCTTTGTTTAAATCAGTGTGTCTCAGATGTTCTGCCTCTTCCACATAATGAGCCCATATATGACGAGTTATTTGCTTAGTGTAGTCTTTGCTATTTGTACATTGGCTCAGGTAAGGGCAGTTTTTGCATATTTGTGGGTCCGATTTATATTCTTTATAGCCTTCTCTATTTGTGGTTCTGTAACTTAATATTTGGTTATTGGGACATATGTAGCAATCATAATGTTCATCATATATATACTCATATTTCTTAAAAAATCCAGTCTTAGTCATTGGCCTGGTGTAGGGCATTACTGGCCTTATCTCTTGGTCTATCAGTGTCTTGCAGTTGTATGGTGTCTTGTACCCAGCATCTAAAGCAACATATTCAGGCTTTCCTACATTCTTTTTCACCTGCTCTAAAACTTCATCTAACATTGTACTGTCATGTACATTTGCAGCAGTAGCAGCTATACCGAGTATGAAGCCGTGCCTGTCACAGGCTGTATGGAATGAATAAGCAAAGCATTTCTCTTTTTCATTCTTCCTTAGTACTCCGCTATCGGGATCCGTTCTGTTAACTTTGGTTTCCTTCAACTCTGTTTTTTTACTCATATCCAGCGGTGCCTTCCCATGTAGCTCACGGTCTTCATTGATTTCCTGTTCTAAAAGTTCTTGGTAATTACGGGCTTCTTTCTCCAGCAGAACTTTATCGAACTTCTTTTTGTTGGCATTTGCTTTAACATGGGTTGCATCTATGAAAACAGCATCTGCTTTAACAAACTCAGCACTTACTGCCTTTTCTAAGATTTTTGCAAATATCTGTTCGAATATATCTGTATCCTTAAACCTTCTGACATAATTCTTTCCGACTGTTGTGAAATGAGGTATCTGTTCGTTAAGTCCATATTTGATAAACCAGCGATAAGCAGTATTTGTTTGTATTTCAGAAATAGTCTGGCGCATTGACTTAATCCCGAATATATACTGTATAAATACAATCTTAAAGAGCACCACAGGATCAATACTCGGGCGTCCGTTGTCTATACAATACTTATCAGACACTAGGTCATATATGAAATTGAAGTCTATTGCAGCTTCAAGCTTTCTCACTAGATGATCCTCTGGCACAAGCTGATCCAAGCACAACATTTCTATCTGACTGCGGATATCATCTTTATCCTTTGTTAACATCTAAAACACCACCATATCAATACTTTAGAGTATATATTCGACATAAAAGAAGAGAATCCTTTTTGTTTTCAAGGATTCTCTCGAAAATTTTATACTTTGTCTTCAGTCTGAGCAAAAGGCCTAACCGAAAAGGTTAGGCCTTTTGCTGTTCGTGAGCCTGCTAGAATACGCCATTGAAGCCGAAGGTTCTTCCAAAACCGCCAAAGGCGATTATTGCAAGTATGATGATGAAGAAGAAGTTGTTGTCTATACCCCAGGATGGACCTGCCGCCAACAGTATGAATAGAAGAAGCAGAAGCAGGAAGCCGTTGCCGTCACACTTCTTTTCAAAAGGTGATACTGCTTGAGGCCGGCAAAAATCAGGCGTGCCGCATGGGTTTACCCCCCCATAACTATTTGCCATATTTAACCCCCCTTTCCTTGAAAATTTTGGACTTATCTATAGTTGATTCATTGAGAGCTGCTAAACTAAAATGAAGAATGCTGTCAATGCCAGGAAGTCCAAATAGCTTCTGTAGTATGGATAAGCATATCCGTATCCGTAGCCATACCGTGGATACCCGTATCCATAACTATAACCATAGCCGAATGGCATGGTCTCACCTCCTCCTTGAATAATGAGGGATAGTCCTTACATGTCCTACTCCATATTATGTAATATTTATAATTTGGTTACTTTCAGAACATATGCCCGGGTATTTAAAACAATCAAAAACTGGCCAGCCAGGCCAGACTTTTCAATCGAATCGTTTATACAATGTTTCTGCTAGTTAATCCAAAGGCTTTATCTATACCCCCAAGAGCAATAACAGCCATAATAATGATAAAGAAATAACTGCTGTCCAATCCCAAAGAAGGACTCGCGGCAAGCAGAACAAACAACAGAATCAGAATCAGGAATTCTTCATACCTGAAATTCTTTTTTTGGGGCTGTTCCGCAGGAGTACCCTTGATGCCTTTCATAAATCTACTCGCCATACCTTCACCTCCAATGCCTTATAAAAATTGGTATGTCCCCAGTTACATATTATGATAATACTGAAGTTAGGTTACTGGAAATACTGACAAATCCCAGACACCAAAAAGTAGTTGTAAAATGGCGGGAACTTGTCTATAATTAAGGTTAGAAGTTGGAAGTCAACATGGGGGAGTAATTGGCACGTTTGTGCGGCAATGTCAACATACTGATGGAAACGTCTGGCTTGCCTGAAATAATGAGACTCATGTATAACGTTTTTGTTATACATAGTCTCTTTTTGTTTGCACAACATAAATCAGAATGAAACGGTGCTTCAGAAGCATGAATGGAGCATTCCTGTAAAGAAAAACAATGAACTTTGAAAAAGTAGACGCCTGACACTAAAATAGTATTGTGCTGATCCAGACAAGAAAGGCACAAAACTAAAATAATGGAGGCGTCATATATGAAGCGTACACAAAATGAAAAGATTTTGCAAATGAAATCTGAAACACTTGTGGTAGGAATTGATGTGGGAAAGGATACACATTATTCACGAGCTATTGACAACAGAGGTGTTGAACTGGGTAAGTTATTAAGGTTCAGCAATACAAAACAAGGCTATGAGGCTTTGGATAGCTGGATGCAGAAAATTATGCAGGAACATGGCAAGACTGAGGCAATTGTGGGATTTGAGCCTACAGGTCACTACTGGTTTACATTAGGTGACCACCTGCAAAAGGAAGGTCATCGGCTTGGTATCGTTAACCCATTCCATGTTAAGTGTGCCAGAGAGTTGGACGATAACAGTCCTACAAAGAATGACCGCAAAGACCCTAAGACTATAGCAATGCTGGTCAAGGATGGCAGATACCGGGATGTATATATACCGGAGGATCTTTTTCAGGAGCTCCGGGAAGCAGTAATTGAGAGAGAACGGCTTCTGGAGCAAGAAATAGCCTTAAGCAATCAGGTGATCCGCTGGTTGGACATCCGGTTTCCGGAGTTTAACGAGGTATTCAAAGATTGGAGCGGGACAGCCGCATGGCTGACATTAAAGTCTTATCCCACGCCGGCAAAGGTGATGGCTGCAGGAGTAAAAGGTATAGTAGATACCTGGCGAAAGGGAATGAAAAAGCCCAGCCATAAGAAAGCGGAAAGACTGATTAAGGCGGCTTCTGAATCGATAGGGCGTATGGCTGGATCAGAAGCAGCGGAAGCCTCTTTGCAGAATCTTATGACACAATATGAACTAATAAAGCAGCAAAAGCGGGAGATAGAAAGCCTTATGCAGGAGCTGATGTTAAGAATACCAAACGCATCGAAACTGGCAGCTATAAAAGGGATTGGGATGGTGACAGCGGCAGTCATCGTCAGTGAAATAGGAGACATTCATCGTTTTCAAGACCCCCGGCAGATACAGAAAATGGCGGGATTGAGTCTTAGAGAAAACAGTTCTGGCAGGCATAAAGGCAAAACAACCATAAGCAAGCGAGGACGAAAACGTCTTCGAGAGGGATTATTCAGAGGAATCATTACAATGTTGGCAACAAACCAGGAATTCAGGGTAATGCATCAGAAAAATCTAACCCGGGAAAAGAACCCTCTGACCAAGATGGAGTCAATAATTGCTCTGTGTGGCAAGCTCATACGAGTAATGTATGTAATACTGACAAAAGGGCATGACTACGATGCCAACAAAATGATGAATGATATGAACCGTTCGATGAAGGCGGCATAGACTGCCGGAGACAAGAACACAAGCTGAGTATGAAAAAGCCTGAAGGCCGCAGCGGGCGGGAGCATACAAAGGCAACAAAGTAATTGGATACAAGGATTTGTACTTTGAAAAGGTAGAGCAGGGGCAGTCAAGTTGAATTTTACCATTAGGGCAAAGACCCGGTTTAGGAGCATGATTGACGTTCCACCACCAGGATAAGCAGGACGAAGGAATTAGGCACATTTGATGCCGGAAGACATGGGAGGTTTGCTGCCTGGGGATGATGTGGAATCCCGTTGGCCGAGATAATGAAAACACATGCGGTTTATTTTCTCTGCCTAAAACCACACATCGACCAGCAATTATGCTATATCCAAGGGAAAAGCTCAACCTAAACAAATTGAAAATCTACGAAACATGAAGATATTTAAAGAAAATGAGAGTATATTAAGGGAGGAGAAACATGGATATACTATCAATTGTTTTGATTGCGGTTGGCCTTTCGATGGACGCCTTCGCAGTATCGGTAACCAATGGAATCATTATCAGGGATCTTAGAATTGGACATGCATTGAAAGTCGGCTTGTATTTCGGGGTGTTTCAGGCCTTGATGCCTTTAATAGGCTGGATTGCAGGTTCCCAGTTCAAAGAATACATAGTAAGTATCGACCATTGGATAGCCTTTGGTTTGTTGGCCTTCATAGGAGGAAAGATGATACGGGAGGCTTGCGGGGAGGATAAAGAAGAAGGCGTTGAGGGAATGTGCGAGGTGGCCGTATCAAATCAGGATACAGCATGTGAGAATCCGCTGAGCATGGGCAGACTGATTGTTCTTGCCGTGGCTACAAGCATAGATGCTCTGGCGGTCGGTATAAGCTTTGCATTTTTGAGAGTTTCAATAGTCCAATCTGCGGTTTTGATTGGAGCAATAACCTTTGCAATATGCTTTGCAGGAGTATATATAGGACACAAGTGCGGCTGCTTGATGAAAAAGAAAGCTGAGAAAGTCGGAGGATTCATACTGATATGTATCGGGCTGAAGATTCTTTTTGAGCACTTGGGAATATTAGGGTAGTATGTTATGTTATAATGCCCATAAGGGAGGGATTGCCGTGAACGAAAATGCAAAAAGGATACTTGTGGTTGACGATGAAGAGAAGATTGCAGAAGTAGTTGAATCATATTTGACGAAAAGCGGTTATAAAGTTTATACAGCCTATAACGGGAGCAATGCTCTGGAGCTTTTTGAGAGGATAAATCCCGATCTGATAATATTGGATTTGATGCTTCCTGACATGTCCGGCGAGGATATTTGCAGGAGTATAAGAAAAAAATCAAGAGTACCGATAATAATGCTTACTGCAAGGGTGGAAGAGGAAAGCATACTGACCGGCCTTGGAATAGGAGCTGATGATTATGTTACAAAACCCTTCAGCCCGCGTCAATTGACAGCAAGGGTCATGGCTCTTTTAAGACGCTCCGGGGATGATATAATACCCCTGTCCGATGTGCTGTCCTACAATGATGGGGAGCTGCTGATAGACAGTATCAGACATGAGGTAAAAAGAGGCGGAAAGCCTGTTAACCTTACTCCAAATGAATACAAGATTTTAATGGCCCTGGTGAAATACCCTCAAAAGGCTTTTACCCGTGATGAGCTTGTTTTCCTTGTGCTGGGCGAAGATTATGAAGGCTACGACAGAACTATAGATACCCATGTGAAGAATCTCCGCCAAAAGATTGAACCGGATGCAAAATCACCAAAATACATATTGACTGTTTATGGTGTAGGCTATAAGTTCGGCGGTGAATAATCATAAGCCGAGAATTTTTTCTGCCTGTTTCTTCATTTCATCTTTATTGCAAACAGTATTATGAATTACAGGCCTGCTGTCCAGATCCCTGATACCCTTTGGAATTTCTGCCCCGGTAAGTCTGCTCATCTCTTTTATCAGCTGGAAGCTGTTTTGGCCAGAGTACTTGGGATCTATTGATTTCATTACGTCTGACGTAAATTTATAGGGGCTGGCTGTTGAAACAATCACAGTTTTTATATTTTCATCGCATTTCCGCTTCCTGTGTTTTCCGTATGCTGAAAGAGCAACGGCTGTATGAGTGTCAATAACATATCCGCAGTCTTCATACATTTTTCTTATTGCTTCCGCAGTGTCTGCTTCAGATGCATAATATCCGTAAAAATCATTTAGTTTATCTTTCACATTGTCATTTATCATGTATGCACCTTTTCCTGACAATTGTGCCATTAATTCGCCCACCATACTGCTGTCTTCACCGTAAAGATAAAACAGAAGCCTTTCCAGATTGCTGGAAACAAGTATATCCATTGAGGGGGACATGGTTGTGATGAAATTTCGCTTTTTATCATATACTCCCGTGTTCAGGAAATCATACAGCACCTTGTTTTCGTTTGAAGCACATATAAGGTGCCTGACAGGGAGCCCCATTTTTTTCGCATGATATCCTGCCAGTATATTGCCGAAGTTTCCGGTGGGTACGGTAAAGTTGATTTCTTCACCGGCTTTAATGTCACCCATTCTGCAAAGCTGCAGATAAGCATAAAAATAATACACTATCTGGGGAACCAGCCTGCCTATATTTATGGAGTTGGCGGAAGAAAATACGAAGTTTGCGGCTGACATATCCATTTGCAGCTCTTTGTCGGAGAACATTTCCTTCACACCGGTCTGAGCATCGTCAAAATTTCCTCGTATGCCTATTACATATGTATTTTCGCCTGTCTGGGTAACCATCTGCAATTTCTGAACTTCACTGACTCCGCTTTCCGGGAAAAACACGATAATTTTAGTGCCGGGCACTCCGGCAAAGCCTTCCAGGGCGGCTTTCCCGGTATCTCCCGAGGTGGCAGTAAGTATTACGATTTCGCTATCCAGCTTCTGCTTTTTGGCAGCGGTTTTTAGAAAATACGGGAGTATGGACAATGCCATGTCCTTGAAGGCAAGGGTTGGCCCGTGAAAAAGCTCCAGAAAATACACGCCTGATTTTTTTACTACAGGTGCAATTTCCGGGGTATCAAATTTTTCATCATAGGCTTTATCAATACATTCGCGTATTTCGGCTTCTTCAAAATCCTGAAAGTAATCCTTCATAATGTGGTATGCCAGGCTTTTGTAGTCCATATTTATCATCTTTTCCAGGGAAATTTCGGGCCTTGGTATTTCAGTCGGGACAAAAAGGCCTCCATCTTCTGCGATGCCTTTAAGTATGGCGGCCGATGCAGTAATCAGCCTACCTCTTCCTCTGGTACTCTTGTACATTATTTTATTCATTGCTTTACCTCCGCCGGTTGAAAATCAAATATATTTTATTAATTATAACATATATATATCGTGAAAAAAATTATCGTCACAGAAGCAGAAGTAGGACACGGGGACGTTTCTCCCGGGGACACGGGGACGTTTCTCCTGTCCCGCTGAAAGCGGGACAGGAGAAACGTCCCCGTGTCCCAGTGGGACAGGAGAAACGTCCCCATGTCCCCCATCCTATTATGCAGATAAGAAGGAATTCCCGTAAAAACGTCGAAATATAAGTTATAAGAACATCCGGTTGATTTAAAAAGGGGGTGCTTTAATGGATATGATGCAGTTGGTTTTATTCAGGTTGAATGAGCAGGAATACGCCATAGACATATTTAAGGTTAACGAAATTGTTCCTTACAGGAAGCCCACAATGATACCCAATACCCCCGATTATGTTGAAGGGGTGCTTAATCTGAGGGGCAATGTCATTCCTGTAATAAGCCTCAAGAAGAGGTTTCAGCTTGAAGATAAGAGCACGGAAGAAAATACAAAGATAATCGTGGCCGATACCGGAGGCACTATAGCCGGTTTCGTTGTCGATGAAGCATCAAACGTAATTACGGTGGAAAGAGAGAAAATAGAACCCGTGTCGGAAGTCGTATCAAATATCGGCAGCAAGTATATAAACGGTGTAGGAAAGAAAGATGACGGGAGCATGTATATATTGCTTAATTTTGATGGGTTGTATGCAGAAGGGGTTTTGTAAAAATGTAATATGAGAAACAGGCAGCCGTTCAAAAGGTATGGCTGCCTGTATCTTTACAGGCTGCAAGGAGTAGTTTGGGATGGGTAGATATTTTATAAAAGCGCTTATATTTTGTATTCTGTTTTTTTCTGTTTGCGGTGTCATAGGCTTGCAGGAGGATTTTTTTGTGCCCGAGAAGGCGGAGCCGGTAACGGAGCCGGAACCGGAGCCTGTACCGGAGCCTGTGCCGGAAATCGTATTCTCAGAGACGGAACTGCTGCCCGGAGACTGCTTCGCAATATATCTCAAGGGTCTGACGGAAAGGGATGATATTCAGGTATCCACTGCTTTTGTGCAGGGGCAGCCAAGGTTTTTCAGCTTTATGGAGGGAAGGTTGGCTATAATCGGAACAAGCTGCAGGACAAAAGAAGGGGATTACAGCTGCAAGGTTCAGGTTCTGAGGGATGGGGAAATTGCAGCTGAAAAAGAGGAAACCTTTAAGGTATTCCATAAAGAGTTTGTGGAGCAGCATCTTACTGTTACATCCACTCAGAAGGAACAGAGAAGTGATGATAATTTTGATATGGATAAGGTTCATACCGAAAGAGCAAAATCCGTAACTTCGGAAAAACCCCTATGGGAGGGCACCTTTGTAAAACCGGTGGAAGGAAGGGTTTCTACCGAATTTGGTATGATAAGATACATTAACAAGGAAGAGTCCGGAAGGCACTCGGGGATCGACATAGCAGCAGCCAGGGGGACTCCTGTGAAGGCAGCCAATAATGGAGTGGTAAGGCTATCCATGATGCTTAACGTTACTGGGAATACAATAATAATTGACCATGGCTGCAATATCTACAGCTCCTATGCCCATCTTGACAAGCTTCTTGTGGAGGAAGGGGCTGAAGTTAAAAAAGGCGACATCATAGGAGAGGTGGGATCAACAGGCTTTTCAACAGGCCCGCATCTGCATTGGTCCACTACAATAGGAACTCTGTATATAAATCCTGAGTCGCTTACGGAAAGTGATCCTCTGGCTTTTATCCGATAAAAGTCATGGATGGATATCCAGTTCTATGTACCTGTGAATAAGCTTATCCAAAGACATTGCCAGCTTCAGGTATATCAAGCAATACAAATACATGGGAAACAGAAGGGCGGCAGCTTGACCGGCAGGGGTGCTAAAGGCAGAGGGGCTGAAAATGCTTATGCCGAACCTGTAATTGACTGTGAACAGTATTGCGACATCCAACAGTGCAGAAAGTGCAGGGACAGGATAGATACTCCTGAAGCGGTCTTTAATAATGCCCAGGGAAAGCCCTATTATGCCGTTGGTACAGATGAAAAAAAGGGCTTCGAAGGGATTTAAAAAAGCCAATAGGGCTGCGGCTGAAAGATAAACAAGTATTCCCGGTATATAGCTGAGCCGTGCCGCTAAATATATAGGAAATCCATTCAATAATGCTCCAAAAGCAAATGCTGCTCCGAAAATGAGGGGCACAGCCTGAAGTGCTGCTGCCAGCAGGGCAAGAACGGTGCAAAAGAATAGAATTCTTTTGTTGAACACTTTTTATCCCCCCTACGTTATATTAAAGGACAAAGTATTGTTATTTAATTGATATGTTGAGGAGATTAAAAATAAAACCATAATGTAATAATTAATAATAATTGAATGAGTTGCATAAGAAGAATAATGCGACGGGGACATGGGGGCGGGGACATGGGGGCGGGGACACGGGGACGTTTCCCCTGTCCCACTTCCAGTGGGACACGCGAAACGTCCCCATGTCCCCGAAACGTCCCCGTGTCCCCGTCGCATTCTTCTTAAATTGCACAACATATGATAGGAGTGGTTGCTATTTTTACAAATGCTAAAGAAGCGGAGGATTTCGTATATAGTTCCTACATGAACGCGATAGATAAGATACCAAAGGATATGCCGGATATGGTGACCAGAAACCCGCATCTGACAAGAGCGCTTCTGGATAAAACGGAAGAACCGGACAAAAAACAAAGGAATATACTGGTGACAGGGAGCAAGGGGAAAGGCTCCGTCAGCAGAATGATATCAAAACTGATAGAGGCTCACGGGCTTAAGGCCGGATTGTGTACAAGCCCGCATCTGGTAAGCTTTTTGGAGCGAATCAGAATAAACGGCAATGCAATTTCAGAGGGGGATTTTGTTAAGTATGCCAATATTCTGGAGCCTTATGCAGCGGAGGTGCAAAAACAATTGACAGAGGCCCAATATATAGGGCCTGCCGGTATTACTGCCGTTATTGCCATGCTGTATTATCTGGATCAAAAGACTGATTACAACGTGTTCGAATGCGGAAAAGGAGCAAGATATGACGATGTAACAAGGATATATAGCGAAGCTTCGGTCATCAACACTATTTTTCCGGAACACATTCCGCAGCTGGGATATAATCTTCCGGAGATAGCCTTTAATAAGGCAGGAATAATCAACAGCATCCAGAGGTTTGCAGTTAGTGCCGTACAGCAGAAGGAAGTCCGGGATGTTATCTGTAGAGAAGCCTGTGATAAGGGAGTCAGATTATTTACCTTCGGACAGGATTTTTTGTGTGAAAAAATATGCGTTGACAGAAACGGCACTTATTTTGATATCATTACCCGAAACAACAAATACAGAAATATCAGGCTGAACCTGATGGGACGCCATCAGGCATATAATGCCGCAATTGCGGTTTGCACAGCAGAGAATTTGCTGGGGGGAGTCAAAGAAGAGAATATAAGACAGGCATTTGACGGCATAACATGGCCGGGAAGGTTGGAAGTGATAAACAGAAGCCCTTTAACCATACTTGACGGGTGTATCAACAGGGAGTGCGCGATACATGTCAGGGAGTTTGTAAGTGAAATGGGAAATAAAGACGTAATCTCCATTGTCGGGATTCCCGATGATAAGGATTATGAAGGCGTTGCATGTGAAATGTATGACATATCAAGAAGGATTATTTTCACCGCTTCAAAGAACAAGCATTTGAAATTTACAACAGCTCAAATGGACAAAGCAAAGCCTATGCTGGGAGAAAAGCTGATATATGAAGCTGAGATTGAAGATGCAATAGAAACGGCATATAATCTGATTGGGGATGACGGGCTGGTGTGCATAATAGGAACACAGTCCCTGGTCAGAGATGTAAAGGAGTATTTTAAGCAGGATACGCTGAATCTTTAGAAGTAAATTGATTTGTGAGGTACGTATGATTAACAATAAAAGCCGCGAATACATAGTTAAAAAGACCCTCTTGTTTGAACGGGCATTCTCCATGGATAACTATAACGGGGATTCAAAAATTGATTATGGTTATAAATATGAAAAGGGTACCATACCGGTTTTGGTATCGGCACCCCATTCGGTAAATCATTTGAGGAACGGCAAGGTAAAATGTGCAGACATATTTACCGGTTCAATTGCCAGAATGATACACTTGCTGACCGGGTGCCACGTGTTTTACAAAACCAAAAACGACAACTATGACCCCAACTATGATCCCATAAACGGGGACGGGGATTATAAGAACAGCGTAATAGACGTTATCAGGAAAGAGAATATACGTATATTCATAGACCTGCATGGAGCTGCGGAGAACAGGGAATTTGACATCGACCTGGGGACCGATGGTTCAAATAACCTTTGCGGAAATAACTTTATCCCTGACCTGTTCCGTGTAGTATTCGGCAAATACGGAATTCATAAGGTTGAAGAAAATAAGATGTTCACAGCAAGCCCGCAAAACAACGTATCAAGAACAATGGCGGCGGTTTGCGGGATACCGTCTATCCAGGTGGAGGTCAACAGGAAATACAGGGAAGTATCCGTAAACGAGGAAGAGTTTATGAGTTTCATGAAAGGCCTGTATTCCGTCATATCCGTATTGAATGACTGTGAATGGGATTCCGACACATACGTATTTGAGGCTGAAAAAAGCAAAATCCATATTCCTATAGATAAAATAGAATTCAGCAGGGAAGATGCAGAGAAATACGGATTTCAAAGAAATGATTCCTTTCAGGTGAATTCTGTGTTTAATCACTGCAGCAAAACCGAATTCATTGCCAGATACAAGCATACGGGCAACAATCAGGAATTTGTGCCCGGGAAGGTATACCTGACCAACAAATTATACAAAAACGTTTTTGGAGATAATGAGGCAGAAGAGAGAAAATATGTGCTGGTAAACAGGAAGAAGGCAATAACCCTGCCGATTGGAATCCCCAAGGCCGGATCGGAAAGAATCATGATATGCCCGGATCTGGCGGATAAGATTGACTTAAGTAAAAACTATCAATTGTATAACAGGCATGATGACATTGACTACTGCCAGGGGAAGCTGTCTGTGACAAGGGATACGACCGCAAAAGGCAAGATTTTTCTTAATTACTATCAAAGGCATATTATGAATGTAAATATTCCCAAGAAAGTAATCTTAAGAAATGATTTTCTGAAATACCTGGGAAGCGATGTTCTCACCGAAGCAGCGAAGGATATTTTAAAACGGAGCTACAAGGATCGGCACTCATATTATGAGATTGAACAAAATCTGATTGAAGACGATGATTTAAAAAGCATCTTTAAAAAGCTGGAGCTTGATAAAATTGAGCTGGTTGAAGTAAATGACACTGGCGATAAAACAAAAGCGATGGGTTTGGGGGGAAGATGGAGACGATTTATATATGGAATTCTCTCTTTTCTCATTAAAAGAAAATCAATATGTTTAAGAGTAGGAAGGCCTTATCCTACAGATGAAAACAGCGATATTGTGCGTATAATGCCTACAACCATGAAAATCCTCGGCATTGGTGAGACGGATAAGCTGATTGTGAGGCACAGAGGGCATGAGGCAATATTAAGGGCGCTGCCCTTTGATTCCTTTGAGGTGCTTAAGAATTCCAATGTTCTTGTTTATGATGATGCAGATGCAAGTACGCTGATCGGTATTCCGTCAAAATACAGGGTTGAACTGGGGATATATTCCTTGAACAGTATCGTATCGGCAGAAAGGGATATGAAATATTTGTTTTTTAAAAACAGTAATGTTCAGCTGCTGCCAATAATAGCTGTAATTTTTACAATAATACAGACATTTCAGGATACCGCGACAAGAATACTATTGAGCTGTATCCTGGTACCCCTTGCAATCTATGTATCCCTCTCACAGGAAAGGCTTAAGGTGGATTCTGATTCCAAGAGGAAGTAATTAGGAAACATACACAACTTCTACATATGATATGCAGATGCAGGAAGCCGAACCGAACATATTAAGATTCACATTTGCCAAGATTTCTAAAATCATATCCCGAAGGGTTCTGATATATCCGTAAATCAAATTCCTGAACCATTGCAATGACATGACTGAATATTTCCGATTGCACGACTTCGTAATCAGCCCATTTTGTTCCGTCGAAAAAAACATATATTTCTATAGGCAGACCAAATTCAGTCGGCTGACGCTGCCTTACCATTTGTGTCATTTCTTTGTTGAGCCCGGGATGATTCTTCAAATATCCCACCAGATAGGCTCTGAAAGCATCAATATTAGTCAGCTGTTTCCCATTTATGTGCTCATTATTGTAACTGCTGAGAAATTCCTGGAGGTAAGGGGTTTTTACCAATCTTTCCAACATTTCCTCTGTGCAGAATTTTATACTGGTTAAGTCTATGTTAATATGTCTTTTTATTCTCCTGCCGCCAAATTCCTGCATTCCGGTCCAATTCTTGAATGAGTCTGATATCAATGCATAAGTGGGAATCATAGAGATGGTTTTATTCCAATTTTGAACCTTAACAGTATGAAGGGTTATTTCTATTACATCTCCGTCTGCATCATATTTCGGCATTTCAATCCAATCACCCAGCTTCACCATATTATTTGCGGTAAGCTGAATTCCGGCTACAAATCCAAGTATGGAATCCTTAAAAATAAGTGAAAATATTGCAGTTGCAGCTCCGATGCCGCTCAGCATAATCCAGGGGGAACGATTTATAAGAAAGCTGATGATTAATATGATTCCTATAATAATTGAAATGATCTCAATAACCTGAAGGAACCCTTTTATGGGCCTTGTTCTTTCTTCCTGACTGCTTCTGTAAATATCATCCACGGCATTCAGAAGCTTATGTACAACGAATAAAACAGCAATAACTATATAGGCGGAGGCAATCCGCTGGATCAAGTTCTGATACATGGGGATAACCGGTGCAAACCCGTAGATTATAAATCCGGGTACAATATTCACTATCTGATCAAAGAATTTGTTCTTCAGCAAAATGTCATCCCACTTTTGAGGGGATTTTGCAGCATATGCCTTAACGATTTTCAAAAAGAATTTTTTTACAATCAAATTTATCACTATGCTGAGAAGCACAATAGCGATAGCTGTGATAATATTTGATAAAATAAGAGAAATTCCTTCATTCATACCTTTAAGAGCCAGCCAATTCTTTATATATTCAATCATTTGCAGCACCTCCGTATGCAGTATTTGTACTTCGGTATTGCAATAATTATATCATATTATTTAAAATAATTGATAATTATGCAAGTACAGCTGCGACAATAAAATATGAATTATTGAAAAATAAAGAAGGGTAAATATTTAAAACAAAGATTTTTTGAGAAAAACGAGGATATTTTTATATATTATGTAAATTTGAACTAATTTAACAAAAAATAAGGAATAATGAAAATTGAAATTTCCCATAATAAATGTGATAATATAAACAAAGGTCAAAGAAAGTCAAAGTCAAATTAAGACCAAAATTACCACATTTATACGGAGGTGTTTTGTATGTTCATGGTACCATACGGCAGAAAAAATAGAGGCTTAACAGAGAGGCCTCATGATATTTTCAACATAGACAATCTATTTGACGGTTTCTTCGGAGATTCCTTCATGCCCGCATTCTTCGCAGGTGATGCACAAATTAAGGTGGATATAAAGGAAAATGAAAAAGAGTATATTGTTGAAGCAGATTTACCCGGAGTAAAAAAGGAAGAAATCAACGTAGACCTTAATAATGACAGACTCACAATATCAGTAACAAGAAACGAAGAAACAAACATAGAAAAAGAAAACTATATCAGAAAAGAAAGAAGAAGCGGAAGCTACAGCAGAAGCTTCTATGTTGAAAATGTAATTGAAAACCAAATTTCTGCCAAGTTTGAAAATGGCGTATTATCAATGGTACTTCCAAAAAGGGAATCAGGAGTAAGCAAAAATAAGAGAATTGAGATTCAATAATGCCAGGGTTGTACCGCAGCCGAAAGCTGCGGTATAACCGCTTTTTGCAGGAAATCCTGTATATTGACAAATTAATAACTATTACAAATTAATCTTGATTTTATTTATCAAATAATTCATAATTGAACTAACATTCAAACACGAATGGAGGGATATTATGGATGTCAGGATTACTGATAAAGCTAAAGGGGAACTGTCAAAAATTGAATCCAAGAACTTCAGAATAGAATATGATAATGATTGCGGATGACTGTCTATGGCTTACAGCCTGGTTCAGGATGAACCAAAACCGGATGACATCATAGTCCGTGCAGAAGATAGAACCTTCTATGTGCAGAATGACATATCTGACAATGTAGATTTTTTTGAAATAGACTTCCATAACGGATGGTTCCGCAAGGTATTTGTTGTTTTTCCCAACGGAGAAAGCTATTAGGCATTTTAAAGAGCAAGGCGAATTCATGAAACTGCCCTGATGTATAATACATCAGGGCTTTCTTTTAACCTAAAGACTGATTTCTTTGCTGCTTTCCCACAACCCGTGGATATTGCAGTAAGACAATGCATAAATGATTCCGGATTTTTTTATTTTTATCCGGGTCAGCCCTGCCGGGTCGGTAAAGGTCTCCCCTTCTCCATGAGCCGAGAAGTTGAAATGAGCTATTTCTGCAGGAAATTTTGAGCCTTCCGGCTGGAAAAACACCTTTATCCATACTATATGGTGCTCAAAGGTATTGGGATGGGGTATTGCATCACCGATTGTCACCTTTACTTCAAAGGGGGTATCCGGCGTTACCTTTTCAGGGCAGTGAATTACAGGAACATGCTTTTCACCTTTCCAGTCACCTGATTGAATTGTTTGGCTTAACAGACTCATATTATCACCCTCCCAAATATATTACTTTATATTATATATTATATTATATATTATATAGCATGGATAAATCCAGATGAATTTTCCATAGAACCTTTGTATGAATATGTAGAAAAATGGTGTCCGAACTTGCGATTGAAATAATGAAGGATACCGCTGCCGAATATAGAAATTACTAGATTATAGGTTATGAGTTAAAGGTGCAGGTTTCATAATTAAGTGAGTCTTCAGATGAATTTGGGGTGAATTGGATGAGGGAATCCGGCAGGGCCATTGAGAAATACCAGCCTCTTTGGGGGTCATGGAAGGTAGATGAGCTTATTGGACAAGGGGTTGACTGTGAAATATACAGAGTGTTTAAGGAGGAATGGGGTAAACGGTATATTTCAACCGTCAAATTCATGAGCTTTTCCATAAGCAAAAATGATATTTCCGAGGCTCAGGCCATAGGCATCAGCAGGGCAGCTATGCCTGAATACTTTAAAAGCCTGTTGGTCAACGTACAGAACGAAATTGAGCTGATGTACAAGCTGAGAGGGAACAGCAATATTGTAACTTACGAAGACCATGGGATATATGAGAAGAAAGGAAATCAGGGGTGGGATGTTCTTATAAGGATGGAATCTCTTCAGGCATTGCCCGATTTTCTAATTGGAAGAAAACTCGGAAGGCTTGATGTTGTCAGGCTGGGGATTGATATCTGCAAGGCTCTTGAAGCCTGCGGAAGGGAGAACATAATACACAGGGACATTAAGGATTCAAATATATTTGTATCACCCAGGGAAGAGTTCAAGTTGGGCAGCTTCAATATGGCAAAAGAGCTTTCAAAGGGCGGGAGGACTGTTTTGACTGCACTCAATCCCTTATATATGGCCCCCGAACTTTATAAAGAGCAGTCGTATGATTTTTCCGTTGACCTGTATTCTTTGGGAATAGTTATGTACAAGCTGCTTAACAAGGGGCGGCTGCCATTTCTGCCGCTTCCTCCGGA
>Ga0208195_1000376_pt1 | contig 59751 bp, 59 predicted proteins | sample AD_UKC077_MetaG_FD_184441 | JGI IMG/M metagenome (GOLD analysis project Ga0208195, IMG submission 184441) | Active sludge microbial communities of municipal wastewater-treating anaerobic digesters from USA - AD_UKC077_MetaG (SPAdes) (version 2) | ecosystem: Engineered > Bioreactor > Anaerobic >... | reverse complement strand
AGATCCAGTGATGATAGCGAAGTGGACACACCTGTTCCCATCCCGAACACAGAAGTTAAGCACTTCAGCGGCGAAGATAGTTGGGCTTGCCCCTGTGAAAATAGCTCGTTGCTGGTTCTTTTTTTATGATTTGCTTCCATTAATTCTTTATATTAGAATAATATTAGTGCAGAAAGGTAGATAAAATGAATATTGCGATTATTTTAGCTGGCGGAATAGGACAGCGAATGGGAGCAGATGTTCCTAAACAGTTTATTGTCGTTGATGGAAAGGCTATTATGACATATTGTCTTAGAACATTTGAAAATCATCAAGAGATTGATAAGATTTTGATTGTTTGTGATCCAATGTGGAGAGATTTTGTTGATAAGGAAATAAAAAGAGAAAATATCACTAAATTTGCTGGGTATGCAGATCCAGGAAAAACAAGACAGCATTCAACAATGAATGGGTTAGATAAATGTGTTGATTTAGCCACTGAAGATACGATTGTATCAGTTCATGATTCGGTTAGACCACTTATTCCTACGGAAGTAATTTCAGAAACAATAAAGGCTGCTAAAGAAACAGGTTCCTCATTTCCAACAGTAGGCATTAAAGATACAATTTTTTATAGTGAAGATGGTAAAACAATTTCTTCTTTGATTGATAGATCGAAAATTATGTCAGGTCAAAATCCTGAATCATTTAAATTCTGGCGTTGTTACAATATCTTAAAGAATTTATCTGATGAAGAACTAAACTCGGTTACTGGACTAATTCAATTATTTTTTAAATATAATATTCCAATTGAACCAGTAGAGGGCTCACAATTGAACTTCAAAATTACTGATCCAGAGGATTTGCAGAGATTTATTTTGATTGTTGAAGAAAATAAATAAAAGTTGTTTCAAATTCGAAACAACTTTTTTTAAAAACTTACAAACTTTACTATTTATCGATATAAGAGCATATATTTTACTTCTTGATTGATCGATGTATTGTATACAAAAATAAAAGTAATTTTGGTGAAATCTTTATGATTGTATAAAGAATTTTTTTCTTGAAAGTGTAGCTATTATCCTTAAAGAAAACTATCGAATCAGATAAAGTTATTTTTTTAAATAAAAACTTTATTTTGTTTAGATGTTCTTCAAAATATGGATTATCATCATCAACAGTAAATTTTTGTAATATTTCAAAAGCAGAAGTCGTTGCCCTTGAAATGGCAGCGGCTGACAAATTATTTTTCAATAGGAAGTCGGTTACTTTATCGGTAACATCCAAAAATCCCAATGAATGTTCATTAGCCTTACTAAAGACAACACTTCCTTCTCTAGAACTTAGGTAATAATATAAAGGTTTATCCAAGATAATAGCTGTTTGAATTCGTTTTAAACTTTCAAACAAAAATAACTGATCTTCACCATAACCTATATTTGTTTCAAACTTCAGATTTTCAATATTTTTTCTTTTTATAAGAGTATTCCATAACACCCCACTATTGGAAAAAATATATTCAAAAATATCATTACCAGTCAAAACTTTTCCAACTTTTTCATGATTGAAATGTATCCTAATCTTTGTTTCTTTTGGCGTTATGATATATGCATTACAGATAACAAAATCAGTATCAAATTCAGTGAGTTTATCAATCATTAATTGATACATGTTTCTATCTATATAATCATCTCCATCAACAAAACCGATATAATCACCAGTTGCATTTTCCAAACCAAGGTTCCTAGCATTTGAAGCTCCTCTAATAGGTTGATTTAAAACTTTGATTCGACTGTCTTTTAGTGCATATTGTTGACAAATTTCTAAAGTTTTATCACTTGAATTATTATCGATTATAAGAATTTCTAGGTTGGTATAAGTCTGTTTAATTACTGAATCTAAGCATTTAGTAATGTATTGTTCTAGATTATAAACAGGAATTATGATACTTATTTTTTCTTTCATAGAATTACATCCTCTTCCATTATTTAGCATAACATGTTTTATTTGGAAATAAAACTAAAAGATAATAATGATATTAATAAATAAATATGTAATAATAAATATAAAGAAGGTGAATAATAATGCCATTAGAAATAGTAATTGGAAATATTGTTGAACAAAAAACAGATATTATTGTTAGTTCTAACAATAATAAAATGATTGCTGTTGGAGCTAATAGTTTAGCCATTTTTAATAAAATAGGCTATAAAAAAGTGTTAAAAGCTATTAAAGATTATCGAAATCTGAAAACAACAGAAGTGGCTGTTACTTCTGGTTTTGATTTGTGCCAGAAAATAATTCATGTGGTTTCTCCTATTTATGATGAAAGTAGTGACAGTAATGAAAAATTATTGCTTGAAACCTATAACAATGTATTGCTTAAAGCTAAGCAATTATTGGCTCGCAGTATTTCTTTTCCCCTTATTTCAGTTGGTGCCAATAAATATCCAAGACAGTTAGCTTTAGATATTGCGATAAAAGCAATCAGAAATTTTATTAAAGACAATGATTTGGATGTGAAATTGGTGTTATTACCAGAAGAAAAAAGTGATGAGATAAAATATCCTGAACTGCATCGTTTAATAAATGAATCAAAAGTAGAAAAAGTGGAAAAAAGAACTCTTAAAGCTCCTGGCTATCGTTTAGGCATGATGGTAGCAGGAGATTTAGCAAAGGAAGATTTTGAATCTTTTCATTATGAAAAAACTGATTTAGAAGATTATCTAGATAAAATAGAAATCTCTTTTTCAAAGACAGTCTTAAATCTTATTGATGAAAAAGGATATACAGATTCAGAAGTTTATAAGCGAGCTAATTTAGATAGAAGAGTGTTTTCAAGACTGCGTTCTTTAGATGATTATCAACCAGCAAAAACAACTGCTATTGCTTTAGCTTTTGGCTTAATGTTAAGTGTAGCACAAACCGATGATTTATTACTTAAGGCTGGTTATTCTTTATCTAGATCAAATACAGCTGATATAATTGTTCGATATTGCTTAAATAATGAAATCTATGATATTTATGAAGTAAATGAACTATTATTCAAATATAACCAAAAACAACTAGGTTCTATATAAAATGTCGCTTGAGAAATGACCAACTAGAAAAATTAAAATGTTATCATTCGGTTGTAAAAGATAGGAGGATTTTACATGAAGGAAAAAACAACAGAAATTGTCTTTGTAATTGACAGAAGTGGTTCAATGTCAGGTCTTGAATCTGATACTATTGGTGGTTTTAATGGAATGCTAAAAAAACAAAAAAACGGAAAAGGTGAAGCTTATGTAACAACAGTTCTATTTGATGATCGCTATGAGGTATTACATGATCATTTAATCATCGATAAAATTGAAGAGATGGATGAAAATCAATATTATACAAGAGGAACCACAGCTTTATTAGATGCAATGGGTTTAACAATTAAAAAGATAGAAAATATCGTCAAACATCAAAAAGATAGTAATGTAATTATGATTATTATTACCGATGGCTATGAAAATGCTTCAAAAGAATACTCTAGTAAAAAAGTTAAACAAATGGTAAGTGACAAGAAAGAAGAAGGTTGGGAATTTATTTTCTTAGGTGCTAACATTGATGCAGTGGAAACAGCAGAGTCACTAGGTGTAGATAGAAAGAAAGCTTCTAACTATCATAATGATAAAAAAGGACTCTTCACACTTTATCAAAGTGTCACGGGCGCAATTTCCAGTATGAGAGAAAAAAATGTTGTTGAAGAAGATTGCCTAGAAGAAGTCAGAAAAGATTTTGAAGAAAGATAATAGTTCAATATTAAAATCAACAGATGTTTAAATAAAATCCGGAAGTAGTATTCCGGATTCTTTTTAATGAAACCTTTAATATAGAGAATATCATTTTCTTTAATATCGAAAGTTTTATTTCCCTGGCAATAAGTTGCAATAATATTATAGTCATCATCAATAGAAAAAATCACCTTTTTTGCTACCATATTCAATATAGATATCAATGTAATAGTATAAGACATTTTATTTTTTCGGTGTTAATGTTACATAGAGATTATGATAAAAAAACAAGTTTAAACTATGTTATAATTGACTAAAGACAGGTGCCCGTAGTTTAATGAACAGAACTCTCGATTCCGATTCGAGCAGATACAGGTTTAAGTCCTGTCGGGCGCACCAGCAGAAGGGATTTTTATGAATGAAAATATTAAACTGGTAGTAGCAGATATTGATGGAACTTTAACAAACAACAAAAAAATACTAACAGATTTTACTAAAAAAACAATAACTGAGTTAGGGGAAAAGGGTGTTTATTTTGGTCTTGCTTCCGGCAGATGTGTCGATAATCAATTACTTCATTATTACAAAGAGTGGGGATTCAATAAACAGTTTGATATCCTTATTGGTATGAATGGAGCTCAACTATATGATGGTATCAATAACAAAAGATATGATTATCATAGTCTTTCCAAAGAGGATGTCAAAGAAATCTGTGATTTGGTTAAACCTCTTGATGTAAACCCCTTTGTTTACGATGAAGGTAATATGATTTGTCTAAAGGCAGATGATGCTACTTTAGCGAGTAGTTTAAGAAATGAAATGCCATTTATCGTAAGCCCTGATGGTTCTTTAATATACAATAAAGATCGTCCTAAATTAATGATTAGAGTTGATGAAGATAAGATGGAAGCTTTAGAAAAATATTGTGAAGAAAACAAAAAAGAGGGTGTTACTTACCGCAGTGTAAAAACCCAAACTACGATGTTAGAATTTATTGATTATCGAACCAATAAAGGTGATGCTTTGATAAATTTCTGTCAATTAAATAACATTGATTTAAAAGATGTAATGACTTTTGGTGATATTAGTAATGATAATGAACTTTTAGAAGTTGCTGGAGTTGGAGTTTGTATGATTAATGGCTCTGATGAAACTAAAGGATATGCTGATGATATTACAGAACTATCAAATGATGAAGATGGTTTCGCTCATTATTTACAAGAAAAAGTATTGAAATATCGTTAAAAATACTTGCACCGGTGGCGGAATGGCAGACGCGTACGCCTCAGAAGCGTATGATTAATATCATGTGGGTTCAAGTCCCATCCGATGCACCAAAATAAAGAGCATCATATGTTGGAAATATGTGTATACTATTATAATCAGATTATTAGGAGGCAACTGTATGTCGATAGAAAGAAAAGAAATCTTGGCTTGCCCAAATTGTGGCCATGAGCAAGATTTTATTGTATGGCAATCCTTAAATGGTGATATAGATCCTGAAGCAAAGCAACAATTATTAGATGGTGAGTTGTTCAATTTTCAGTGTGAAGAGTGTGGAAATATAAGTAATGTGGATTATCCGATTCTTTATCATGATATGACTCATAAAGCGATGATATATTACGTGGATGAGAATTCTGTTGAACAAACATATCAAGCAATGGTTGGGGCTGAAAATAAAATTGGAATTGAAATGCCAGGTTATCGTAGACGTATTGTAACCAAACAAAACTCTTTGCGAGAAAAAGCAATTATTTTTGATTGTGATTTAGATGATCGTATTATCGAAATTGTCAAGCTCATTTATTACACTAATGCTGGCGATCAAGTTTCGGATGTTAAAATTGATGATGTCTATTTTTTAGTTTCTGATGATAAATATTTATTAGCCTTTATAGGTGATAAGTCATTGAGTGTTGAAGTTCCTGTTAGTTTATATGATGATATTAAAAGAAATTTTTCAGAGCGCTTTAACTCAATGGAGGATAAAGAACCAATAATTGATTATACTTGGGCTTTAAAATTGTTTTCAAATTAAGTTATCTGTTTTTACTAATTCAGTTATAAAAAAGAGTTTAAATATTAAAAAACTGAGCATAACAGCTCAGTTTTAATTTTCAAATTGTGAATTGTAAAGGGTGTAATATAAACCTTTATTAGCTAATAATTGTTGATGCTTTCCTTGTTCAATTATTTTTCCCTTTTTCATAACCAAGATAGTATCAGCATTTAAAATAGTTGATAAACGATGAGCAACAATCAGAGATGTTTTATCTTGCATTAAATCATCAAAAGCTTGTTGTATTCTAATTTCTGTTCGGGTATCAATATTACTAGTAGCTTCATCTAAAATAAGTATCTTAGGATCTTTTAGCATTATTCTAGCGATGCATAAAAGCTGTTTTTGCCCAGTTGATATAGTGCTATCATTTTCTCTTATTATAGTGTCATAACCATTAGATAGTCTTTGGATGAAGTTATGGATATGGCATTTTTTACATACTGCAACTATTTCCTCATCAGTAGCATCTTCTTTAGCCATCAGTAAATTTTCTTTAATAGAAACATTTTTAAGCCAACTATCTTGTAAAACCATACCAAAGTTTTCTCTTAAGGAGTCTTTAGATATCTTGTTATAATCTACCCCTTCGATTTTGATTGAACCTGAATCAATTGGATAAAAATTCATAATTAAATTAATTAAAGTAGTTTTTCCACATCCTGTTGGTCCCACAAGAGCTACTTTTTCGCCTTTTTTAATATTTAAAGAGATATTTTCAATAAATGGTTTTTCTTTTACATATGAGAAATTTACATTTTTTAAAGAGATGTTTCCTTCTACCTTCTTATTTAAGATATTAGTTGTGTTATATTCATTTTCTTGTTCTATTAAATCAAGGACTCTATTACCACAGACAATCGCGTTTTGCAATTCGACAATAACTCCACTTATTTCGTTAAATGGTTTAGTGTATTGAGAAGCATAAGATAGAAATGAAGATAACGCTCCAACAGTAATAGCATTTTTTATTACTATTAACCCACCAAAAGTGGTGATAGCTCCATATACAGTAGCGTTAACAACTCTGGTAGCTGGATTAGTTAGTGAAGAAAAGAAGGTTGCTTTAATAGCTGTATTTTTAAATGATGAATTAATATTAGAAAGTCGATTTTGGGTATTTTCCTGTTGGTTAAAAGCATGGACAACTTTTTGATTGGAAATCATTTCATCAATATAACTGTTAATATCTGAACGAAGGGAAGATTGCTGTACAAATAAGGTGTGAGTTTTACTGCTGATATATCTTGATACCAATAAAGAAAGAGGTGTTAAAACACAGACAATTAAAGTAATGGAAACATTGATATTTAACATATAAACAATAGTTCCAATTATTGTTAATAGACTAGTAAATAAAGTATTAAATCCCATCAGTAAACCATCATTAAAAGTATCAACATCATTAATAATACGATTAGTTATTTCTCCAACAGTATGATTATCTAGGTAAGAAAGTGAAAGATGATGGATTTTATCAAAAGCATCATTTCTTATATCACGACAGATGTTGTAACTTGTGTGATTATTTATTAAATTTTGTAACCATTGGCTAATAACAGTAATGATAGTAGTTATCGTTAAAGATATTAGAAGATTTTTTAATTTTGTGAAATCTACTGCTTGATAAATTAGAATATCAATACATTTTCCAACAATTATTGGAACATATAGCGTCGATAATACAATTAATATAGAGAGAATTAACGAGATAAGTAATAAAATCCAGTACTTTCGGATATATCTAAATAATCTATTCATAAGCACCCTCCTTGATTTGAGATTTATAAATCTCTTGATAAAGAAGGTTGTTTTTTAATAAGTTTTGATGACTATCGTTTCCAACAAGCTTTCCATCATCTAGTAGAAGAATCTGATCGCAATGAGAAATTGATGAAATTCTTTGAGAAATAATAATGACTGTTGGATTATAGTCCAAAGAATTGAGAGTTTTTCTTATTTTCTTTTCTGTAGCATAATCTAAAGCACTAAAACTATCATCTAATATCAATATTTCACTTTTAGAAATCAAAGCTCTAGCTATAGTTAATCTTTGTTTTTGACCACCAGAAAAGTTGGTTCCATTTTGTAGGACAGGGGTGTCTAAACCATCTTTTTGATAGATAAAATCACAATTAGCTAAGTGTAGTGCTTCTTGCATATCTTTTTCGCTAGCCCTGTAATTGCCCCATAATAAATTGCTTCTGATATCTCCTTTAAAAAGCACAGCTTTTTGTGGCACAAAAGAAATAAATTTATTAATGGCTTTTGAAAGATATTTTTGGATATTGCTTCCAGCTAGTTTTATTACCCCTTCGGTTGGTTGATAAAAATTACATAACAAGTTTATTAAAGTACTTTTTCCTGAACCGGTAGGTCCAATTATACCTACTTTGTTTCCTTTTTTGATGTTGAAGTTTAAGTTGGATAAAGAGTTTTGATTGCTATCAAAAAATCTAAAAGAAACATTATTAAAAGAAATGATGTTTTCACTATCAGTTAGTTCATTGATAGTTCCAGTTTCTTCTTTTGTTTCAATAGCTAAGATGTTTTCAATTCTTTTTAAAGAAGATAGAGCTTTAGTAATTTGAATGGTAAGATTAGCCATCTTAATTAACTCAATTAAGATTTGTGACATATAATTGTATAAAGCTAATACTTGTCCTGAAGAAAGATGGCCAGCATTTACTTTTAGTGCTCCTTGTTTTATAACTAAAATAATTGCGATGTTAATTATTAAATAGGTGAAAGGGTTAAGTAAAGCTGTAACTTTACCAACAAAAAGTTGTGAGGCAGTAAGTTGACCATTGATAGTCTTAAAAGTTTCTTTTTCTTTCTTTTGTTGATTAAAAGCTCTAATAACTCTAACGCCAGTTAAGTTTTCTCTAGTTAAATTAAGTACATTATCAAGTTTATTTTGAACTTTCTGATATAAAGGAATAGAAAACAACATCACTGAAAATACAATAATAATTAAAATAATAATGGTAATTAAGAAAGTTAATGAAATCTTTTTATCAATGGTAGTAGCCATTATAAAAGCCCCAAAAACGATAATAGGCGATCTTAATAAAAGTCTTAAGGCTAGATTTAAACCATTTTGAATTTGCATTATATCGTTAGTTAGATTAGTAATTAGTGATGACGATGATTTTTTGTCAAATTGTTCAAATGAGAGTGATTGAATATGTTTGAAAGTAAATTCTCTTAAATCACCTGAATAATTTACAGCCACTTTAGCTGAAAAATATTGTGCTATAAATGTGCAACCGAAACCTAATATCGCAAACAAAAACAATAATGCTGCTTGAGAATAGATAAAATTATTATCTTGATTAGCGATACCAACATCAACAATTTGAACAATAACCAAAGGAACTAAAAGTTCAAAAGTTGCTTCTAGCATTTTAAATAATGGAGCAATCAAAGATTGAAGGGTGTACCTTTTAAAGAATTTTAATATCTTCATAATCCTTCCTCTTATTTACTTATAACACAAAAAGGTATATATTAAATATATAAGAATTATTTTAGATATATAATAAAAATATGGGAAATTATTGACAATGAATAAAAAAATATGCTTTAGATTATGCTATCTTAAAATATTGCTTGTTAAACAATTACGATAAAGAAAGGAGTCATAACATGAAAAGATTATTGATGATTTTGTTAGTTTTGGTTTTTATGCTAACTTTAATAGGCTGTGGTGATAAGCCGGTAACAAATGGAGACAATAATACAGAAAGCGGAAATAATATCATCAAAGAACATGACATTAGTGATGATTGGACAGATCTTGAGTTTGTTTTGGGAAATGAAAAATATAGTTTTCCACTTTATTATCAAATGCTCAACAGCAAAGGTTGGCAACTGGAGAAAAATGATGAATTGCCAACTAAAAAACTTACTTTTGAGTCTTATGAAATGTGGAATAGTAATTTTTATGATGAAAAACAAGATTTATATGCTTATATTTATGTAGATTTTCAAAATTATGAAAATGAAACAAAGAAAATGAAGGATTGTAAAATTTGGAGTATTTTTTTGTGTAGATTTGATGACTCAGGAAAAGAAATCGAAAAAGGTTATGAAATTAAACTGGCGAAAGGAATCAAATGGGGAAGCACAGAAGAAGAAATTGTTGCTGCCTATGGTGAAGTAGAAGAAGGTGATAGAATTGATGGTGGAGTAAGCAGCTGCATATTAGTTTATTATAGTATAATTGATGATATGATGGTGCAAATGAATCTGTTTATTGGTTATGAAGAAGGATTATTTATGGCTGAGTTAGCACAATATCCACTAGAATAATGGGGGAAATAAAATGAAAAAGATATTAGTAATCATAGTGGGTCTATTACTTGTATTAGGGTTAATAGGATGTAATAAAAAACCAGTAGAAACTTGTGTAAGCAGTAACTGGAAAGATTTTGAGTTTGAGTTAAATGGAACAGTATATAAAAACCCTTGGTCTTTTAATGATTTTGCTAATAAAGGGTGGAGAATCATGGATGATTCAAATGACGATGTAGATGCTAACAGTAAAAGCTTTCAGTTTTATATGATGATTAACGATAATCATTACGATGAAGAACATAAATATTATGCTTTTATCATAATTCAGTTTGAAAATAGAACTGATGAAGTGAAAAAGATGAAAGATTGCGACATCATGTGGTTGAATTTTCAAAATATTCCACCAGAGTTAAATGATGGCATTGATATGAATCATATCACCTATAAATTAGTATTAGCGAAGGGCATTACCTGGGGAGCAACTGAGGCAGATGTAATTTATGCTTATGGTGATGTAGAACCGAATTTTAAAGCTCAGCAGGGGAAAATGAAAGTAATGCAATATTATACTTTAACTGAAGACAATTTCTTATCTATTATGCATTTGGTTTTTTATAATGATGCACTATATTCAGTTAACCTTTACAGATATTATGTATATGAAGGTTACCAGCATTATGGTGTACAAAAATAAAGGGAAAGATAATGGATATTAAACAGTTAAATTATTTTCTTACTATTGCTCAGGAAGGTTCAATTTCTGCAGCAGCTAGAAAACTATATATGTCTCAACCACCGCTTAGTGCTCAGATGAAAATATTAGAAGAAGAGCTAGGTTGTAGTTTATTTGTTCGTGGTTCAAAAAATATAAGTTTAACAGAAGAAGGAAAGATTTTATATCAAAGAGCAGAAAGTATTTTAAATCAAATAAAATCAACGACACTGGAAATAAAGGAAGCCAGTCGTTTTGAGGTGATTAGAATAGGGGTAATATCTTCAATTGTTGAAGAGGTTTCTAAATTATTGTCTGATTTCCATTTGAAAAATGACAAGGTTATTTATGAAATAACAGAAGCCAATACTTATCATCTTTTAGATTTATTAAAAGATGGAACAATTAATGTTGCCTTTGTTAGAGAACCATATCCAAACGGTGGATTTAAACAACTTAAATTGTTTGAAGATAAACTAGTAGCTGTTGGAAAAGATTTGCCTGAGAAGATTGATTTAACTTACCTTTCTAAAAAGCCATTAATTTTATATCGTCGCTGGATTGAAGTAATTAGAGAACAGTTTGATAGTATTGATATACCATTTGACTATATATGCTTAAATGATGATGCCAGAACAACAATTTCACTGGTGAAAAAAGGATTAGGTATAGGTCTTGTTCCACTGAGTAGTGTAGATAAAAACACTAATTTAGATATTAGAAATGTAGTAGATAGTACAATTGCTACATCGGTGAATATGGTCTATTTGCCTAATAGTTATAAGAGTGCTAGTTGTAACAAATTGATTAAATATATTGAAGAAATAACAAAAAAGTAGCATAATAATTTTGTGAAACATTGCATCTTGTAAAGAGTGATAGGAGTATACAAAATGGAAAACAGAAATAAAACCTACAAAATGGCAATATTAGCATTGTTTATTGCCATTGAAATTGTCTTGGTATTTACACCTTTAGGAATCATTCCTATTGGTCCAATTCAAATCACAACAATGCATATTCCAGTAATTTTAGCAGCTATTTTACTTGGAATAAAGCAGGGGGCAATCTTAGGCTTAGTATTTGGGCTTGCCAGTACTACTTATGCGGTTGTTTTCCCTTCGCCAGCATCATTATTTTTTACCCCATTCTATTCAATTGGACAGTTTAGTGGCAATTTCTTTAGTTTAGTTATTGCCATTGTACCAAGAGTGCTTTTGGGAGTAATTGCTGGCAGCTTATATAATTTACTTAATAAAACAAAAATTTCAAAAAGTTTATCAGTCATTATTGCATCTGTTTTAGCAACTATCTTGCATACAGTTATGGTAATGTCATTAATTTACATTTTTTTTGGAAAACAATATAGTGAATTATTTAATGTACAATTAAGTGGGCTAATGATATTTATATGGTTAACATTAGCTACTAACGGTTTTTATGAAGCTCTATTTGCTGGTTTTTTGAATTGGCCAATAGTTAGAGCGCTTCAAAAGGTTGTAAAAGAGGAGAAATAAGAATGCTACTTACAATTGATGTTGGAAACACTAATATTTCTTGTGGAATATTTGATAAAGAAGAGTTAATAACTACTTTTCGTTTTATTACTAAGCAAGTAAGAACAAGTGATGAGTTAGCTTTGCAAATTCATTCAATTTTAGAGGTTAGAGGAATTTGTGAAAGTCAGATAACTGATGTAGTTTTGGCATCTGTTGTTCCAAATATCAACAATGATATGATTAGTGCTATAAAGCAACTATTTAATGTTGAACCATTAATGATTGCTGCTGGAATTAAGACAGGATTGAAAATTTGTATCGATGATCCAAAAAGCTGTGGAGCAGATTTAATTGCCGTTGCTATTGCTGGTTATGACAAATATAAAGGTGAATGTATGGTTGTGGACTTTGGCACCGCGACAAAGTTTTTATATGTTGATGAAAAAGGAAGATTTAAATACGGTATTATTTCTCCTGGACTAGAGATTTACGCCAATAGTTTATGGCAAATGACTGCCCAACTTCCTCAAGTGCAACTAAAAAAACCTGAAACCATTTTAGCTAAAAACACCGTTCATAGTATGCAAGCAGGTATTGTTTATGGTTATATTGGTTTAACTGAAGGAATCATTAAACAAGTTAAAAAAGAAATAGGACACGATTTTCCTGTTATAGCTACTGGAGGGTTGGGTCGATATATCTATCCAGAAACAGATTTAATCAATGATTATGATCCTAATTTGGCTTACTATGGAATGAAATTAATTTATGAAAAGAATAAGTAGGTATGAAAATGAAAAAAATAAAAGATTTTTTAGCTCGACTAATTGAAAGATTTTTAGAAAGTATTAAGAGATTTTTACTATCTAATATCTTTTTGGCGATTATTGCATTGATACTAGTAATTTGCATTATCATTGATGATTTTGATGATTTATATATGCATCTGGTAACTGCTAGCACTTTAGGTGGTTTGACTTCCTTTGTTTTAACTTTGGCTACAGAAAAATACAATTTGCAGAAAGGAAACATAATTAATGTTGTTGTTTCTATTTCAATGGCGATTATTACCTACGCTATCTTTCATTTCTTTAGTGAAAATACTTATGTGTTTTTAGGTTACTTGGGTTTATTAATAGTTGAATTGTGTATTAGTTTCTATTTGATGTATTTTATTGAAGACAATAAAAAACTATTTGCAGTATTAGCAAGCAGTTTACTTTATTGTTATGTAATGGTTACAACAATAGTTGTTGGACTATCTATTTGTTTGCTAGCATTTCAAACATTGATTTATGATTTCCAAGATATTGATAAGGTTTATCTTATCATAGTAACGGTATGTGAGGTGTTTGTTGCTAATTCTTTATTTTTATCTTACATACCAACAATAGAAGAGCAATTAACAATAACTAAAGCTTATGAAAACATCCTTCATAAAGCAACTTTGACAGTATATTATGTATTGGTTGGAATTTTATATCTGTATTTGGCTAAAGTACTTATTACTTTTGAATTGCCAATTAATAGGATTAACTGGTTTGCTTCATTTGCTTTACTGTTTTATTGTATCTTCTATCTAAGTTGTCAAAACAATGAAAAGGGGTTAGCTTTATTCCATATAAAATATGGTGGTTATGTAATGATACCTATCCTTTTGATGCAAAGTTATGCTTTGTTTTTAAGAATAAATGCTTACGGACTAACAACTCCAAGATATTTATCAATTATGTTTAACCTGATTGGTTTGGCTTTTGTGGTATCTTCATTCTTTAAAAAAGGTCCAAAACATGTTTTCTTGTTTATGGCAGTTATAGCTGTAATTTTGAGTGTTGGACCATTTAATATGATTGATGTACCTTTCAAATCTCAAACACGTAGAATGGAAAAGATATTAATTAAAAATGAAATGTTAAAGGGTGAAACAATAATTGCTAATCCTAGTATTTCTGATGAAGACAAAAAAGAAATTAGAGAAATATATTATTATTTAAAATATTCAGATAGCGATAAAGAAAACTATCTTACTGCCATTGCTGAAAATGACTTTGAAACAGTTTTCGGTTTTAAAAACTATGTTTACAATGACGGTAACAAAGATTACAAGTATTGCAGTTATACAAACTCTAACAGTGTTATGGATATTGAAGGGTACAAGTCGATGGAATTTGTAGATTATCATGACAGCTTTGAGATTGAAGGTTATGATATTAAGGATTATTGTTGGAGTTTATACAATAAATATGGCCAATCACACAAAACGGAACTAGTTTATCTGGCAGATGATGGTACAAAAATAGTCTTTACTAATATTAACTTTACAATTAAAGATGAAACAGAGATAACAGGAGTTTATTTTGGTTGTTATATATTAAGAAAGTAGGTAAAAAGAATGAAAATTGGAATTAGTAATGATCATGCAGCTATAGATTTAAAATATGCGATAATTAACCATTTAGAAGCTAAAGGATATGAAGTGGTAAACTATGGAACAGATAGTACGGAAAGTTATGATTATCCAATAGCTGGTAAAAGAATCGGTGAAGCTGTAAGAGACAAAGAAGTAGATTGTGGTATTGCCATATGTGGTACGGGTATCGGAATTTCTTTAGCAGCTAATAAAGTAAAAGGAATTAGAGCAGCTTGTGTTTCTGAGCCAGTAAGTGCATATTTAACCAAATTGCATAATGATGCTAATATTATTTGTTTTGGGGCCAGAATTGTTGGTGAAGAAGTAGCTAAGGCTATTGTTGATGCTTGGTTAGATACACCATTTGATGGTGGAGAAAGACATGTAAGAAGAGTAAAAATGATTATGGATATTGAAAAATAGTTATTTTGACAGAAAGTTGTTAAAGATTGTCAAAAAAAGAATAAAAGAAACTGAAAATCGGTGTTAAAATTAATTTAATGAAGTGCTAGGCCTGATACTGGCGCTTCTTTTTAAAGTAAAAAAATAGGAAATTACAAAAAAAATAGTTGACTATAATTGGTTTTCTTGATATCATAAACAAGCATTGACAAAAATGGTCCGTTGGAGAAGTGGTTTAACTCACATGCCTTTCACGCATGCATACACGGGTTCGAATCCCGTACGGGCTACCAGTAACAAGCAGACTTCCTTAAGGGAAGTTTTTTATTGTATAATTATGACAGTAAATAAGAAGTGAAATAATTTAATCTCTTTAAGCTGTAGGAGGTAATCTTTATATGTATAGTGAAGTTGCTATTAAAGAAATAGTGGATAAACAAAGAAAGTATTTTAAAACAGGAGTTACTTTAGATATTGAGTTCAGAAAAAGCCAGTTAAAAAAATTAAAAAAAGCAATGATTGATTATGAAAAGGATATTATTGAGGCCTTAAAATCAGATTTAGGCAGAAGTGATGTTGAAGCATTTTTTTGTGATATTGGAACAGTAATCTTGGAAATTAATGAAACTTTAAGAGGACTTAAAAAATGGGCAAAACCAGAAAAACTATATTCAGGATTAGTTTGTTTTCCTAGTTTAATTACTAGGGTATATAAGATGCCATATGGTGTATCTTTAATTATCTCGCCATATAATTTTCCATTTTTATTAACTTTTGGAGTATTGATTGCTGCAATTGCTGGTGGAAATACAGCGGTAATTAAAACCAGTAGTAAAGCCATTAATAGTACTAAAGTAATAAAAAAGATAGTTGCTGATATCTATAAGCCAGAATATGTCACAGTTATTGATGGTGGCCATGATGTAGCGGACAAATGTTTAGCTCAAAGATTTGATAAGATTTTTTATACTGGATCACCTAGAGTTGGTAAACATGTATTAAAATGTGCAGCAGAAAATTTAACACCTGTTGCTTTGGAGTTGGGTGGAGAAAATGGTAATTGGTGCATTATTAGAAAAGATGCTGATATTAGGGATGCTGCTAGAAAAATTGCTTTTTTTAAACTTCTAAATAGTGGGCAAGTTTGTATTAATATTAACCAGGTAGCTGTAGCTAGTGAAGTGGCTGATGAATTTGTAAATAATCTGAAAAATGAATTTGACAGACAGATTGGAGATGCTGTTAATAATAAAGATTATCCAAAACTAATAACAAAAACAGCATATGATAGTTGTGCTAAGGAAGCTTTAGAGTATCAAGACAGAATTGTTTATGGTGGTTTTGGCAATGAAGCAACTCTTAAATATGCACCAACGATTATTTATCCAGTTGATATTGATGAAAACATAGTTAAGCATGAACTATTTAATCCGCTTTTGCCAATTGTAGTATACGAAGATCAAAAAGTGGATGAACTTTTAAAGATTATTGCTGATAGAGAACATGGTTTAGCTTTATATATCTTTACCAAAGATATCACTTGGGCTAATAAGGTTATGTCAACTCAGCAATTTGGTGGTGGTTGCATTAATGAGGTGTGCCTGCAATTAATGGTAAAAGGAGCACCATTTAATGGAACAGGGCATTCAGGAATGGGGGCTTACCATGGTAAATGGGGATTTGATGAGTTTACTCACCCTCAAACAGTATTGCAGGGTTACAATAAGTTCAATTTGCCTTTAAGGGAACATCCATATTCTGGAAAAATAGGCAAAATTAAAATGAAACTATTAAAGTTATTTGAACGATAAAAAATGCACGTCTTAAAGATGTGCCTTTATTTTTTCTTCATCAATATCGATGTAGATTGTTTTGTATTCTTTTAGTATTAGTTTTCCTATTTTACTATTAGGAATTTTTTTAAGATTTTTAACTAGAGTGTAATTTACTGGGATACTGCTGGATTGCCAATTTTTGGAAAAATAGGCAGCAAGCATGGCACAAAATCTAATTTCATCTTCGCTAGGTGTACTAGTATTAATTGTTATATGTGCTCCAGAACCATCTCTGACATGAAACCAATAGTCAAATCTACTAGATTTTTTAAAAGTTATAAATTCATTTTGAATATTGTTTTTGCCAATTAAAATAGTTTTATCTTTATATTGCAGTTTTGTATAATTTGGCTCCACTGGTTTTTTAGATTTTTGTTTTCTTGTTTTTGCTTTTAAGTAACCGTGGTTTTCTAATTCCTGACGAATTTCACCAGCACTATTAAAATCAGCGTGTTCCAACTGTTGCTGGATTAGTTGAAAATATTCTAAGTTTTCTTTGGCAATATCAATTTGTTGGTTGATATACTTTTGGCCAGTTGAAAGTTTACGATATTTAGTGAAATGTTTTTTTCCATTTCCTTTACCATCTAATCTTTCATCTAATGGAATAGTAACTGAATTACCCTCAAAATCATTAAGAGTAACAGATTTCATTCCTTTATTTATTTTATCTAAATTAGCAAATATCAAATCTCCATAATGACGATATTTATCACAGTCCAAAGCTTCTTCTAAAGAAGAAAGCAGATTATCTATTTTTTTAGTCAATTTATTAATTTCTTTTCTAGTAAATTTAAATAAATCACCAGTTATCTGTCTAATTCTTTCTTTTTCTTCCTTTGTGAAATAAAGATAGTCTAATCCTTGGCAAATTTCAAAACATTGATGCTGGTCTGATAAATGAGTTAAGGCGATACAATGAAAATATTCTTCGTTATTGATAATAGTCAAATACAAACTGTTAGAATCTTTAATCTCTTGAATAATTTGACTATAGTTTTGACTTTGTAGTCGATAACTTACTTCTTGAGCTAGTAAAGGTGAAAAACCAATTAGTTTTTTAGATAAATTGTCTTCAATGTTAACTGTAGATATTTCAAAAGGATTCAGTTTATAATTCTGTGGTGCAGTAACAGTAAATTGAGCTCCTGGCTGAATAGTTCTTATGGTATTTTCAAAAGGTGGGATATGCTTTAAGGCATCGATAATTCGATTATCTTTTACCAAAATGACATTGGCATATTTGCCCATTAACTCTACATAAATCTGAGTTGTTATTTTATCACCGATATCATCTCGACTATCAACTTCAATAATTAAATAACGGTCAAGTCCAGCTTGAGTAATACTTTTTATTATTCCACCTTCAGTATATTTTCTTAAAAGAATAATAAAATTACTAGGTGATAAACGAGTTGGATAAGTTCTATCAGTTAAATGAATGCGATTGTAAGAAGAATGAGCACTAATTATTAGCTGAAATGATTGATAACCTTTGATGATGAAAAGAATCTCTGTATCAGAAATTAAATAAATTTTATTAATTCTTTTACCCACGAGGGGTTGTAATTGTTTGATAACTTGGTGTAAAAACACTCCATCAAAAGCCATGTTTATTCTCCCTTTTAATTGTCATTAAACATTATATCACATTGAAAAAGAAGACTATACTTTGTATAATTAAAGTAATCCAGGGGGAGGTAAGTAATAATGAAAAAAAGAGGCTTGCTAATCATTTTATCAGGACCTTCAGGTGTTGGAAAAGGTACTGTTAGAGCGAAATTTTCTCAAGATGAATCATTAAATTTAGCTTACTCAGTTTCCATGACTAGTAGAGAAAAAAGAAGTGGAGAAACTGATGGTGTCGAGTACTTTTTTGTCAGCCAAGAAGAATTTAAAGAAGCTATTAAAAATGGCGAACTTTTAGAATGGACTGAATTTGTAGGTAATTATTATGGTACACCTTTAAAATATGTTGAAAAACTAAGAGATGAAGGAAAAAATGTTCTGCTGGAAATTGAAGTAGAAGGAGCAAAAGAAGTACAAAGAAAATGTCCAGAAGCCTTATCTATCTTTTTAATTCCTCCATCAATGGCAGAACTGGAAAGAAGAATAAGAGGAAGAAAAACCGAACCAGAAGAAATAGTTCAACAACGTTTAGCTAAGGCAGAAAGAGAGATGAATATGTTATCACAATATAAATATGTTATCTGTAATGATGAGGTTGACTTAGCTGCTGAACTTATCTCCGTGATTATTAGATGGCACATGAAATAGATGTAAAAAACATCTATTTTTTATTTTAGGAGGCAAAATGAATAAAATTACACGAATATTTTTAATATTCTTTTTTTGTGCTCTTTTAATTTGGATATTAAAAGAAGTTAACAGCAATCATTTAAAAAAGAAGAATAATCATATTTTAACTAAAGAAAAGAAATTATATGATAAACCGATTATGGAGTTACAAATTCCTAATAACAAAAAGAAAGCGAAGAAAGAAAATAATAAAGAAGATATAAAAGAAGGAAAGATAATTGTTGCTGAAGATGGCTGTATTTATATTTGGGTAATAGATGTGCCTTACAAACCAGCAATAGAAGAACAAGGTCATTATGAGATAATTCATCACGAAGCTATTACCCATTTAAAAGATATCTACCAGGAGTTTAAAACCTATTATTTTGTCAAAGAGGACGAAACTTATATAACTGTCGAAGATTACGAAGGATTTTCACCTGAAGAATATTTTAACAGTTTACCAGATGAGTTTTATCGCTACTATTACAAACTAACAAAAAAAGTAATTGGTCAAGAAATAGTAATAGATAGAGAGGCTTATGATGAAAAAATTTGGGTGGTAGATCAACCATATCAGCCAGCAGTTGAACAACAAGGGCATTATGAAAAATTAGGATGCTGAAAGGGGAAGAATGAAAAAAACAATATTTATATTATTAACATTAGTGATGACATTATTTAACTCATCACTTTTTTTATGGGCAGAAGAAAATGAAATGGAAGGTAATTATATTACTTTGACAAAAAAGATAAAAGAACATGAAGATTTAATTAGTCTAAATCCAAATGAATACAGTTTACAAGGGTCAGAATACGAAGTGAGAAACAGTAAAGATGAAGTTGTTTGTATCTTTGAGATTGCTGAAAACGGCATTGGCTACAATAAGACTACAGGTAAACCATTTGTTGACCAGCTAGATGATGGTTTATATAGAATTAAGGAAATTAAATCATCAAAGGGTTTTATTTTAGATGAGGAAGTATATGAAATAGCTTTATATGCTAATACCCATCTTCCTGATGAAATTACGGTTAATACTGTTGCTGATCTTTATGGCAAAAATAGTAAAGGACAATATTTTTCTGGCAATAAGTACAAATTATGGACCACAGACTATGGAACAGGAGTATTTGAATGTGGGATTTGTGATGTTACCCCTCCTGCGGCTATCAGAAATTACGGACCACACATAATTTCTACATCTACTAGTAAAATCTTAGATAAAGATTCTGATAAAAATCGTTTAATTTATAAGGTTTTATACTATGGTAGAAGCGGACCTGATATGTGGTCGGGTTTTAATAGTGGTAAATATCATGTTCCTTTTTCTTCTAGAGATGGAACAACTTACTATAAAACTAATAAGGTTGATGCTCTTTCAGCCTATATCACTCACGCAGTGTTAGGAAGAGCGTATGGTAAAAATACTAGGTGGCAAATTAATTGGAATCAACATGGAACAAGTGATTATTATAATTGGGTTATCCAACAACCCGATGCTCCAAAAGATTTTGTAGTATTTGTTTGGGAAAATTATCAGATAGATAAAACCCAAGATATGTTTTATGGCTTTCTATTACAGCCAACAGACTATGCTCATCATAATTTAATCGTTGAAGCTAAAACAGAGTTTGACCCAATTAGAGTAGTACTAACCAAAACTGATAAAAATGAAGTTAAAATAAAAGGAGCTCAGTTTACAGTAGAGTATTATAATAAACAACTACAGTCTGTTGAAGATGCGGTCAATTTGATACCGGTTAGAAAATGGATATTCGAAACTGATGATAGAGGAATATTTAGATTCAGCGAGGATTATCTAGTAAGCGGAGATGAATTATTTATTGTTGATGGTAGTTCAATACTATTGGCTGGAACTTATATCGTTACAGAAACTAAAGTTCCTTTAGGTTATGTTAAAGCGGAAGATTTTATGATTAAGGTATCTTCTGATGTAACAAAACCAATTGAATTTACTGATAGTAGTGGCAAGGGAAGAATTGAGACTTCTCTACAAGAAGGATATAAACTTTTAGAGTTGTTTGAAGGTTATTTAACTTTAGAAAAAGAAAGTGAAACTGATTGTCACTATCCGCTAGCAAATGCTTATTATCAGGTATTTACAGATGAAAAATGTATTCAAGAAGCTTATATAAATAATAGTGTGGAAAAAGCTATTTTAATTACCGATGATAATGGAAAAACCACCACTATTGCTTTAGCTCCAGGCAAGTACTATGTTAAAGAAATACAAGCACCAGAAAACTTTTATTTGGATTTAAATGTTTATGAAGTAGAAGTTAAGCAACAAGAAACAGTTATAATTAAAAGTGTTGAATGCCCAAAAACTATCGGTTTAAAAGTAATCAAGGTGGATAGTTTGTCTATTCCACTTCAAGGAGCAGAAATTGGTTTATACCATCAAGATAATGAACTATTAGTTACAAAGACAACTGATGCTAGTGGAGAAGTTTTATTTGAGAATTTCTTGTTTATAGGTAATGAATATTATGTAAAGGAATTAAAAGCACCAAAAGGGTATTGTTTAGATAGTCAAAAGTATTTAATTGATACTTCGGTATTTATACCAGTTATTGAAATAGAAATGGTGAATCACCTATTACCAGAAACGGGTGATATTTTTATTTATCCAACAGGCATATCAATGGTTATATCATTTATAGGTTTTATCCTGATAAGAATAAATTTTAAAAAATTGTTTAAATGATAGAGAGCAGAGAATTTTCTCTGCTCTTTTTTTGTGATGTAAAAAGGGAAATATCTATTTAAGTATGGTAAAATAAATAAGATGAATGAGACTTTGATTGTAAATATTTACATTGAACATCCTGTTATGCAACTAAATACTACATTTTCATATTTTCATCAAGATAAAAGAAAAATTGAAAGAGGAATGAGAGTAAAAGTTGATTTTAATGGACAAAAAATAGTCGGATTTGTAGATTCGACTTTTGAAGTTGATGATTTAGAAAAATATCAAATTCAACTTGGTTATCAATTAAAACCGATTGAAGAAGTTATTGATAGAGAACCTATTATTAATAATGAACTATATGATTTAGGGTTATGGATGAGCAGGCAAACTATTTCACCGATTATTTCTTGTTTTCAATCAATGCTACCTTCAACCTTAAAACCAGTTAGCAATGCCAGAAAAGCAGTAATGGAAAGCTGGGTAAAAATAATAGATGAAGAAGTAAAACAAACATATGGTTTTGAAGTTGATGAAATATTACTGAAAGACTTTAAAGAAAAAGTTAACGATTATCGTTATCGAAAGTTAAGAAATCTTGGTTATATTGAGGTTGTAAGAAAAGAAAAAAGAGCTGAAGTTGAGAAGTTTAAAGTCTATGATGCTCCCTATAATTTAACTAAGCAACAAAAACAGGCTATTGAGACTATTAATAATAGTGAAAACAACATTATTCTTTTACACGGCTTGACAGGAAGTGGAAAAACAGAAATATATTTACAATTAGCGAAACAGACATGTTTGCAAGATAAACAGGTTTTGGTTTTAGTGCCTGAAATATCACTCACTTCGCAAATGGTAAACAGATTTAAAGCTCGTTTTAATAGTGTTGCAATTTATCATTCTGGTTTATCAGCTCAAGAAAAGTATCAACAATATACTTTAGTAAAAGAAGGAAAGGTAAAAATTGTTGTTGGAACACGAAGTGCCATCTTTATGCCATTTAAAGATATAGGATTAATTGTTCTTGATGAAGAACACGATAGTTCTTATAAACAAGATTCAACACCAAGGTACAACACTAGGGATATTGCGATAAAAAGAAGCGAAACTCATAACTGTAAATTGATTTTGGGAAGTGCAACACCAACACTGGAAAGTTATGCTCGAGCAATCAAAGATGTTTATAAGTTGGTGACCTTAGATAAAAGAATCAATCAAGACTTGCCAAAATCTTATTTAGTTGATATGAGCAAAGAAATAAGAAAAGGAAACTATATTATTTCTAGCCCTCTTTTGAAAGCTATTGAAGAAAGATTAGAAAAAAAGCAACAAGTAATATTGCTTTTAAATAGAAGGGGATATACACCAATTGTTAAATGTTCTAGTTGTTCTTATGTTGTTATGTGCCCTCATTGTGATGTAGCTTTAAGCTATCATAAGGATGATGATAAATTAGTTTGTCATGTTTGTGGTTATAGTCAAAGTAATGATTTAACTTGCCCAAAATGTGCTAATAAAATGTGGCGCAATTATGGTGTAGGAACTCAAAGACTAACGGAAGAAATTCAAAGATATTTTCCACAAGCAAGACTTGTGAGAATGGATGCCGATTCAACTAGAAAAAAAGATGCTCATAGTAAAATATTGACTAGTTTTGAAAAACAAAAATATGATATTTTAATTGGAACTCAAATGATTTCGAAAGGATTAGATTTTCCTAATGTTACTTTAGTAGGTATTTTTAATGCTGATGGTCCACTACATAGAACAGATTATCGTAGTGTTGAAACAACTTTTAATTTAATAGTTCAAGCTAGTGGGCGAAGCGGTAGAAGTGATAATCCTGGAGAAGTGTATGTTCAAGCCTATGATATCAATCATTATGGTATTAGATTAGCTGTTAAACAGGATTATATAACCTTTTTCAATAATGAAATGAGTTATCGCCATGCTAGCAAATATCCACCATATACCTTTATGGCAGCGATTATGTTTGTCGGAAAAAATGATGAAACTATCAAAGACAAAGCTTTTGAAGCTAGTGATTATTTTAGAAATGATTCAAGTATTAGAGTTTTAGGTCCTTCAAGACTTTTAAAAATAAAAGGGGAATATCGTTACCGTATTGTTATTAAATCGAAAGATAAAAAACAGTTAATTGAAAAACTTTGGTTATGGTATGAAGGACAAGCAATAAATAAACGTCAATTATCGGTGCAAATTGATGTTGATCCATATATTTTAGATTAAGGAGACAAGTAAGGGATGAGTGAAAGAGAGGTAGCTTTTAACTGTTTGTGTAAAATAAATATTGACAAACAATTTTCTAATATTGTACTTAAAAACTGTCAAGACAATTCACCATTAGTTACTCAACTTGTTTATGGTACATTAAGAAATTATCGTTTAGTTAGAACTATTTGGAGTAAGTTTGTCAAAAAACTACCGCCAATTAAAATATGTCAATTGTTAGATATGGCAACTTATGAAATTCTATTATTAGATAAACCAGAATACGCAACAGTTAATGAGATAGTTAATATTACTAAGAAAATTAAAGCGGCTAGTTATGCTGGTTTTGTTAATGCGATTTTAAGAAAGATTTCTAAAAAAAATATTGATAATTTACCATTAGCGATTAGAACATCTCATCCAGATTGGTTAGTAGGTTTATGGAAGGCTCATTATGGAGATGATATTTGTGAAAAGATTTGTTTTGATAATTTAAAAGATGGCAAAGTTGCCTTAAAAGTAAATAGTCTATTAACTAATGAAGAGCAGCTTTTAAAAGATGATAGATTTTATTGTGGTTTTGTTGAAGGCTGTCTATATTTCCAAGGCAATATTATCGAAACAAATTATTTTAAAAATAATCAGGTAATAATACAGTCAGAATCTAGTCAATTAGCAGTTAAAGAAATCAAAGTTAAGGAAAATCAGAAAATTTTAGATCTGTGTGCAGCTCCAGGTTCTAAAACAGTTCAATTAGCAATGAAATTAAATAATACAGGATTGGTAGTGAGCAATGATATTTATGATTTTAGAGTTGAATTAATAAAACAAAATGTTGAAAGATATGGATTAAATAATGTTGTAACTTCTTGTTACGATGGCACAAAAATTAATGAAAAATATAAGGAAAACAGTTTTGATGTGGTCTTGTTAGATGCTCCTTGTAGTGGACTGGGCACGTTAAAACATAAGCCAGAAATAAAAATAACTACTACACCTGAAGATTTAGATGATTTAGTAGATTTACAAAAAAAGCTGTTGCAGGTAGCTGGTTTAATGGTTAAAGAAAAGGGCGTGTTATTGTATTCTACTTGTACTTTAAATAAAAAGGAAAACGAAAAACAAATACAGTGGTTTTTAAAAGAAAACTCTAATTATACTTTAGAAAGTGAAAAAACCATTTTCCCATTTGATTATGATTCAGATGGTTTCTATATTGCTAAATTAATAAAAACAGCCAATTAGTCTTTGGTTGTTATTTTTGATCTAAAGAAATTGATTTGATCGTTATTGGCTTTTTGCCCAATAGCGGTTTTTATATCAATATGGAAAACATGGACTACCATCTTTTTTTCTTTTTGTCCATAAATTGTAAAGTAATGTTCAGTATCATTTTCTTCCAGTTTATCCAGTAATGGCTTTTGATAATTCTTAAAGAAATCGTTTTTGCTGGTAAAAACAAAAGAAGGAGGAAAGTTTTTATTTTGATAGTGCAGTGGATATAGTTGTCTGCCATACTTTTTAGTTTCCCAACCTAGATAAGGAGATAAAATCGCTTTGATGAAAGGATTAAAGTTAACCATTTCTAAATTATAGATACCACAATTTAATCCCAAAGCTTTGAAATTAAGATTGCTACAACCAATATTCATAATATCTCGATATTCTTGGTTAGTATGGATGACAGTTAGCTGATGAGCCATTTGAGCACCAGCACTATCACCTATTAGAAAGAGATTATCAAGATCGATGAAATATTTTTGGTGATTTTTCTCAACAAATTTAAACAAATCAAGACAATCAGTTAGCTGAATTGGATAGGTGAACTCTGGCGCTAAATGGTAGTCAAAATTGATGACTGTAAAACCTTTAGTAGCTAAATCCATGCAAAAAAACTGATAATCATCTTTACTACCATATACCCAGCCTCCTCCATGAATAGAGATTATTGTTGGAAGAGGTTTATCTGTATCTTTAGGATAATAGATGTCTAAAAGTTGAGATTCATTGTATTTGATATTATCAATGCGTTGTATCTGTTCAGGAGTAGATAAACCTTTAGCCCTGATAGCATCACCTTTGGTAGAGATAGCGATATATATTTTAATAAAGAAATTTGAAATAGTCACTTTAATTTCCTCCAAATAGTTGAGTAATCTTATTTTCATTTTAAACCATTTTGATTCCTTTGTGTTAAAAACTGGTTGAAAATAGGTTAGTTTAGTGCTATTATGATTAAGCGTTTGGTCCGATAGCTCAGGTGGCAGAGCAACTGACTCTTAATCAGTGGGTCTAGGGTTCGAATCCCTATCGGACCACCACTTTTAATACTAAAATATGTTTTTTTTTTTGAATAATGTATAATATTGTTGAGGTACTATATTATGAAAGAAATAAATGAAGAAAGTAGCTCCAACGATATTAAGTTTTCAGTTGATTTAAAGAAAGAAAACGAATTAGCAGAGCTAAAAATTGAAACACAAAATTCTAATGAAGATAAAGAAGAGAGAATAGAATTAGAGAAAAATAAGAAAAAGATGAAAAGGAAAAAAATAATCAGATGGGTTATTTATATTATTTCTATAGTTGTTATGATAGGAGTAATGTTTCATTCTATAAAGCTTTATGAATTAATTAGTTCTTATACTTTTTTGCCGGTAAAATATGTTAAATATATAGCATATGGATTAATTGGTATAAATGCGTTTTTCTCTATTTTTGCCTTTTTACCTAATGTGAATAATTTAAATAAAGTTTTACAATCAATTTTATGTTTAGGTTTAGCCTATGCCTTAGTGATAACTACTACTATAGTTTTACCTGATTTTAAAGGTCAACTGGAAAGAATGTTTGTAGAGGTTCCAACTGAAGGTGAGTTGATGATAAATGTCTATGTTTTAACTGAAAGTGAGATTAATGATATTCATAGCTTGCAGGGCCAAATTGTAGGCATTCAATCTCAATTTGATGTTGAATATCAAGATTATGCTTTAAAGGTCATCAATAGGGAATTAGAAGGTGAGCCAGTTGAAAGCAAATCTTATGATGATATTTATTCAATCGTCGAGGCTTTATATGCTGGTGAAATTGATGCAATTTTGTTAAATGAATCATATGCTGATATTGTTTCGGAAAACGAAGACTTTTTGACATTTAAAGAAAAAACAAAGGTGATTTACACCTGTGTTCAAAAGGTTAATTTAGAATATGATAGTGCCAATGTTGGAGATATTACAACTGAACCATTCATAATTTTAATTGGTGGTTCAGATAGTAGAAACTATAAAAATCTATTTAATACTAGTAAGGTTGGAAGAACGGATGTTAATATGCTACTTGTTGCCAATCCAACTACTAAACAAGTATTAATTATAACAATTCCTAGAGATTCTTATGTTGCCTTAAAGGGTGATAGTAACTGTATGGATAAACTGACACACGCTTCAGTTTATGGTATTAGTGCTTGGCAAAAGACAGTCAACGCCCTATTTGATGTTAAAATAAACTATTTCTTCAGGGTTAATTTTGTATCAATTGTGAAGATTATTGATGCTTTAGGTGGACTTAAAATAAACAATCCTTATGAGTTTAGTACTAAATCATGTTTAGACCCAGTAACTTATGAAGGAGATGTTTATGCACATTTTCCTGAGGGAGAGATTGTTTTAACAGGTAGTCAGGCCATTGGATATGTTAGAGAAAGATATGGGAAAAAACCTGATGGCAGCAGTATTGGTGATTTTGGAAGAAATGAACATCAAGCTATTGTGCTTGCTGCTTTAATTAAGAAGGTTACCTCTGTTTCAACCATTACAAATATTAGTTCTCTATTAACAGCAGTAGAAGGAACTTTCTTTACCGATATCAGTATTGATTCAATCTATGCTTTAGCGCAAATGCAGTTGAATGACATGGCAACTTGGAAAGTAACTCAACAGCATTTAAAGGGTTCTGGTGGTTCTAGACCTAGTCATGCTATGGGTGGCAGACTACTTAGTATGGTTATCTTAAATACAAAGTCTCTGGATAAAGCTATAGAGTTGATTAATAAAGTTTTAAATAATGAAATTATTGAATAAAGTACATTAGAGGTGAAAGCATGTTTAAAGATAAAACATTATTGATTACTGGTGGTACGGGTTCTTTTGGAAATGCTGTACTAGAGCGATTTTTAAAAACAGATATTAAGGAAATAAGAATTTTTTCTCGTGATGAATTGAAACAAGATAATATGCGTCATCATTATCAAAAAGAGTATCCAGAATATAGTGAAAAAATTAAATATTATTTAGGTGATGTTAGAGACATAAATAGTTTATATAATGCAATGAATGAGGTGGATTATATTTTTCATGCAGCTGCTTTAAAGCAGGTTCCTTCGTGTGAATTTTTCCCAATTGAGGCAGTAAAAACAAATGTCTTAGGTACTGAAAATGTTTTAACTGCTGCAATTAATAGTGGAGTAAAAAAAGTTATTTGCTTATCAACAGACAAGGCAGCATATCCTGTAAATGCAATGGGAACTTCTAAAGCGATGATGGAAAAAGTAATTGTTGCCAAATCAAGAACGGTTTCTCCAGAAAAGACGACAATTTGTTGTACTAGATACGGTAACGTAATGTGTTCAAGAGGCTCAGTTATTCCTTTATTTATTTCGCAAATTAAATCTGGCAAGGAATTAACTGTAACTGATCCAACAATGACAAGATTTATCATGTCTTTAGAAGAAGCGGTAGAACTGGTAGTTTTTGCTTTCCAAAATGGTCAGTCAGGAGATATCTTGGTTCAAAAATCTCCAGCTTGTACAATTGGCGATTTAGCTTTAGCGGTTAAAGAAATATTTAATTCTCTTGCTAAAATTAAAATAATAGGTATTCGTCATGGCGAAAAAATATATGAAACATTATTGACTAACGAGGAGTGCGTCAACGCTATTGATATGGGTAATTTTTATCGTGTCCCTAGTGATAAACGGGATTTAAATTATGATAGATATTTTATTGAAGGCAACTTGGAAAGAAAAAAAGCTATCGAATTTAATTCTAATAATACAAAATTATTAACCGTTGAAGAAATCAAAGAAAAACTATTGAAATTGGATTATATTAAGCAACAGTTAAAATAAAGGAGTAATCAGAAAAGTGAAGATATTAATTACGGGGTCAAAAGGCTTTGTTGGCAAAAATTTAGTTGAAAACCTCAAGAATATAAGAGATGGGAAAAATAAAACCTGCAATTTTAGTGTTGATGAGATTTTTGAGTACGATATCGATACAGATGAAAATCTTTTAGATGAGTATTGCCAACAGTGTGATTTTGTCTTCAATTTAGCTGGTGTAAATAGACCAAAAGATAATTCTGAGTTTATGGAAGGTAATTTTGGTTTTGCTTCAAAATTGCTGAATACCCTTAAAAAATATCAAAACAATTGTCCAGTCATGTTATCTAGTTCAATTCAAGCAACATTAATAGATAGATATGGCCAATCAGATTATGGTAAAAGTAAGTTAGCAGGAGAAGAGTTGTTTTTTGAATATGGTAAAGAAACAAATGCTAAAGTTTTGGTGTATCGATTCCCTAATCTATTTGGCAAATGGTCTAGACCAAACTACAATTCTGTTATCGCAACATTTTGTAACAATATTGCCAATGATTTGCCAATTCAGGTTAGCGATGCAAGTGTTCAGTTGGAACTAGTTTATATTGATGATTTAGTAGAAGAAATGTTTAATTGTTTACAAGGGAAAGAACACAGATGTAGATATGATGGATTACAGTCAATTTTCGATGAAAATGGTAAATATTGTTGTGTTAAAACAACTCACAAAGTTTCGTTAGGAAGGATTGTTGAGCTACTAGAAAGTTTCAAACAACAACCACAAAATTTATTGATGACTGAGATTGGTAATAATTCATTTGAAAAGAAATTATATTCAACCTACCTGTCATATTTACCAAAAGAGAAGATTGTTTTTGACTTGAAAATGAATACGGATGATAGAGGTTCGTTTACAGAGTTATTAAAAACAAAAACTCATGGTCAGTTTAGTGTTAATATTTCAAAACCAGGTGTAACTAAAGGACAACACTGGCATAATACCAAATGGGAGCTTTTTATTGTAGTTAGTGGCAAGGGTTTAATCCAGCAAAGAAAAATTGGCAGTGATGAAGTTTTAAATTTTGAAGTAAGTGGAGAAAAAATTCAGGCAGTATATATGTTACCAGGATATACACATAATATTATTAATTTAAGCGAAAATGAAAATTTGATAACAATTATGTGGGCAAATGAAATTTTTGATATCAATTGCCCAGATACATTTTTTGAAGTGGTTGAATAAGAGAGGAGAAGTTTATGAACATAAAATTAGATTATTCAGACATTTCTTTTAAAAAGAATGGTAAACTGAAGCTATTAATTATCGTTGGAACAAGACCAGAAATCATTCGTTTGTCGCCAACGATAACTAAATGTCGTAAATATTTTGATACAATACTAGCTCATACAGGTCAAAACTATGATTATTATTTGAATGAGGTTTTTTTTAGGGATCTAAAATTAGATTTGCCAGAAGTGTATATGAATGTTGTAGGAGATGACTTAGGTGCTACGATAGGCAATATCATTAATTGTTCATATAAATTAATGAAACAGATAAAACCAGATGCTCTTTTAGTTTTAGGTGATACCAATAGTTGCTTGTCAGCAATTTCAGCTAAAAGATTACATATTCCTATTTTTCACATGGAGGCAGGAAATAGAAGTAAAGATGAATGCTTGCCTGAAGAAACTAATAGAAGAATTGTGGATATAATCTCTGATGTTAACTTAGCTTATAGTGAACATGCTAGAAAGTATCTGCATGAATGTGGTTTACCAAAAGAAAGAGTGTATGTTATTGGTTCGCCAATGGCAGAAGTATTACGTCAGAATTTAGAAGAAATAGAAAATTCAACCATCCATCAAAGATTAAAGTTAGAAAAAGGAAAATATTTCCTTTTATCAGCTCATAGAGAAGAAAATATTGATACTGAGGAAAATTTTTTATCGTTATTCAATGCGATTAATAAACTCGCTGAAAAATATGATATGCCAATTTTATATTCATGTCATCCCCGTTCAAAGAAAAGATTATTGGAATTAGACTTTAAACTTGATTCAAGAGTAATTCAACATGAACCACTAGGTTTCCATGATTACAACTGTTTACAAGTGAATGCCTATGCTGTCATTTCAGATTCTGGAACCTTACCAGAAGAAAGTAGTTTTTTCATCAGTATAAATCGTCCGTTTCCTGCAATAAGCATCAGAACCTCTACTGAAAGACCTGAGGCTTTGGATAAAGCTTGCTTTGTGTTGGCAGGAATTGATGAAAACAGCCTATTGCAAGCAGTAGATGTAGCATTAGAAATGAACAAACAAAAAGATTATGGAACTGTCGTAGCTGATTATATAGATGAAAATGTATCAACTAAAGTGGTTAAAATCATTCAGAGTTATACAAATATTGTTGACAGATTTGTTTGGAGAAAAAAGTAATTTAAGGAATAATTATGAAGGTTTATGAGATTAATATAGTATGTGGTAAAAGAAGTACAGGAAGAATAGTAACTGATATTTATCATTCAATTTTAGAAGGTGGAGGCAAGTGTAGAATAGCTTATGGAAGATATAAAACGAATTTATCTATTAATGCTATAAAGGTTACAAATGATTTTGAGGTATACTTTCATGCTTTGATGACAAGACTTACTGGACGTCATGGTTTATTTTCTAACAATGCAACTAAAAGACTGATTGAAGATATTAGGCAATTTGATCCCGATATTATCCATTTGCATAACATTCATGGTTATTATTTAAATTATAAATTATTGTTTGAGTTTTTTAAAAAATATAATAAACCAGTAGTTTGGACTTTGCATGATTGCTGGTCATTTACTGGACACTGTGCACATTATGATTCTATAGGTTGTGAGAAATGGAAAAGGCAGTGTAATAAATGTGAAAACATTAATGCCTACCCAGTTTCTTTCATTGATAATTCTAAAAACAATTATCAGTTGAAAAAGAAGCTTTTTACAGAAATAAGTAAGTTGACAATAGTGACTCCATCAAAATGGCTTAAGGATGAATTAAAATTTTCATTTTTAAAAGAAAAGCGAGTAGAAGAAATTGTTAACGGAATTGATCTATCTAAGTTTAGTCCTTCTGAAAGTGATTTTAGAGAAAAACATAAAATTGAACATAAGAAAATGCTATTGGGTGTAGCCAGTTCTTTTGGAGCAAAAAAAGGATTTTATGATTTTATTAAATTGAAAGAATTGTTAAATGAAGATTATGTTGTTTGCCTAGTTGGATTAACTAAAAAGCAATTAAAACAATTGCCAGAAGGAATAATTGGAATTGAAAAAACAGATTCCATTAAGCAATTGGCTGAAATTTATTCAACTGCTGATATCTTTTTGAATTTAACTTATCAAGACACTTTCCCAACAACAAACATTGAAGCTTTAGCATGTGGCACGCCAGTATTGACTTATGCTACAGGAGGTTCGCCTTCCATTATCGATGATACTTGTGGTAGGATAGTTGAGAAAGGAAATTTATTTGAAGTTGTTGAAGAAATAAAAAGAATGATAAAAAATCCGCTAGAAAAACAAGCTTGTATTAAAAGAAGTAAAATATTTGATAGAAAGCTTATGGGAAAAAATTATGTTTCATTATTCAAACAATTAATTAAAGAAAAAAATTAAACTTAAAAATAAAAGCAAGATAAATGACACCACATTAAGAATTGAAGTATTTGGCAAAGAAGAATTTGATTTTTAATGTTAGAAAAACGAGGAAAAAATGGATAAAAAATCGGTAAAATATAACTATATAATGAATATGATATTAACTATTTCGTTAATAATTATTCCTTGGCTTTCTTTTACTTATTATTCGAGAATTCTTCAAGCAGAAGGTATAGGTAAAGTAGAATTTGCTAACACAATAATCAATTATTTTAATATGATTGCCCAAATAGGGATACCAACATATGGTATTCGTGCTTGTGCAAAAGTCAGAGATGACAAAAGCAAGTTATCAAAGGTTGTTCATGAATTGTTAATAATCAATTTAATTATGCTTTTGTTTACCTGCATAATAATGGCAATAACAGTGTTTTCTATTGACCGATTTTATGTGGACAGATCTCTCTATTTTATTTATTCATTTATAATGCTGTTTAATGCTATTGGAGTTGAATGGTTATTTAAAGCATTAGAGGAATATCAATATATAACAATAAGAACAATAATTGCTAGAACTATGTCATTAATTACCATACTTGCTTTAGTTCATAAAAAAGAAGATATTTTTATTTTCTCAGCAATAATTGTTTTTATAGTACACGGGAGCCAAATAATTAACTTTTTTAAAATGAGGAAATATGTTTCGCTAAAAAGACAAAATGAGTATGATTTTAAAAGGCATCTTAAACCTTTGTTAGTTTTTTTTGGTATAACTATTACCACAACGATTTATTCCAATTTAAATATTACTGCTCTAGGTTTTATTAAGGGAGATATATCAGTAGGTTACTTTAATGTGGCGATAAAAATTAGAGCAATCTTAGTAAGCATAGTAACTTCTTTAGGTGTAGTTTTACTTCCAAGAGTCTCATATTATGTGGAAAATGAAATGATGAAGGATTTCGTGAATATTAGTAAAAAAGCTCTGAACTTTGTTGTTGTAGTTGGTGTACCTTTGGTTTTTTATTTTATAGCATTTAGCGAACAGTCTATTCGCTTTGTTTCGGGTGATAGTTTTTTGGAGTCTGTTACTCCTTTTGCGATTATAGTTCCAACGACTTTGCTTATGGGGTTAAGCAATACTATAGGTGTTCAGATACTTGTTCCTTTGGGCAAAGAAAGTTCAGTATTTAAATCACAAATATCTGCTTCAATTGTATGTGCGGTTTTGTGCCTTATCTTGATTCCTAGATTTGGCCTTATTGGTGCTTCATTTGTAGCTTTACTTACAGAATTAACAGTACTTGTTGTACTGTGTTTTTGCTTGCCCAAAAAATATAGATGGATGTTGAAGGAAATGTTTAATATTAAAGTATTAATCAGTTCTACTATAGCCTTATTAGTAGCATTAATGATTAAAGGTTTATGTAATTCAAGTTTCTGGGTTTTAGTTGTTACTTTCTTTGTTTATGTTGCTGTATATGGTCTGATGCTAATTTGCTTAAAAGAAAAGATGACTTTGGAAATACTTCATATTATTAAAAATCTTGTAAAGAAATTAATAAAGAAATGACCACTATAAACATAATAATAGTGGTCATTTTTTTATTAATCAGGGAAAATTGACCAAATATATTGACTGAAAGACGTGCGAAAGGTTAAAATTAAGTGGTCAAAGTATTGCTTGATACTTATGGGGAGCACATATGAAAAAAAGAAATAATATCCGATTAAGAAAAGATGGAAGATATGAAGCTAGATACGAAAAAGGTAGAACTTCAGATAATAAAATAATCTACGGTTATTGCTATGGGCAAACCTATCAAGAAGCTGAAGAAAAAAGAAATCAAATGATTGCACAGATTAAATCATTAAAAGAATTAAATTTGCTGATATTGGGAGCTGGAAGCCATGGTCAAGAAGTCTACGAAATAGCAAAATTGCACAGAATATTTGGCAAGATAGATTTTTTGGATGATGATGAAAGTAAAAATCCTCTAGGACCATGTAAGGATTTTGAAAAATATTTATCAGAGTACAAAGTGGCAATTGCAGCGGTTGGTGATGAAAGTTTAAGGATTAAATGGATGTATCAATTGGTTGAAGCTGGTTTTGTAATTCCAACACTGGTTCATCCAGCAGCAATTATTTCTGATAGTGCTCAAATAAACTGTGGAACAGTTATTTGCGCAATGGCTACCATAGGTACAAATGCTAAAATTGGCAAAGGATGTATCATTTCTTCAGGAGCAACCATAAAAAGAAATGTTATATTGGAAGATTGGCAATATGTTGATTATGGAGAAGTGGTTAACCACTAGGAAAGAGAAGTAAAAAATGAAAGATTTAGTGATTATTGGAGCTGGTGGTTTCGGAAGAGAAGTAGCAGAGTATGTTAGAGTAATTAATGAGGAAACCCCAACTTGGAATTTTTTAGGCTTTATTGATGATGATAAAGCTGAAACTCCAGAAGGATATAAAATTTTGGGGAATTTAGATTATTTATTGGGATTAAAAGAGAAACCATATTTTGCCATTGCTATTGCAAATTCAGTAGCTAGAGAAAAAATAGCTAATAGATGTCTTGAAGCTCAAATGCAAGCAGCAACAATCATTCATCCAACAACATTAATTGGACCAAATTGTGAAATTGGAGAGGGTTGTATAATTTGTAGGAATTGTCATTTAACCACAAATGTAAAAATTGGAAAATTCAATATTATCAATGGTCGTTGTAGTATTGGACACGATGCTGTAATGGGTGATTACTGTAGCATGATGACTAGTGCTTTAATCGGTGGTGAAACTAATATTGGCAACCACAACTATTTTGGTTTACGTTGTACAATGATTAATTTAATTGACACATGTGATCATTGTACTTTTGGTGCTTGTGCTTGTATTGTAAAAGATACAACAGAACCTGGAACTTATGTCGGTGTTCCAGCAAAGAAAATTAAACCTTGGTTAGGAAATGAATAATGATAATTATTTATTTAATAGAATAAAGAAAGGCAAAAAGAAAATGAAAAAGTTTTTATTATTATTGATATGTATTGCAATGACTTTTACACTTGTTGGTTGTGGTAATACAAATACAGGAAATGAAGAAGGTAAAACAACTTATGCAGAAGAAGTCATTGTTGGTTACAATAATGACTTGGATACAGCTGATCCATATCAAAGTACTTCTTCACAGACTCATTGGTATACCAATGCAACATTTAGAACGCTAACAAAATCTAATTATGATACAGGTGAATTAGATCCAGTGTTGGCTATTAGATGGGAAGAGTTAAGTGGTAATAACACTCACTGGCGTGTTTATTTAAAAGAAGGCGTTAAATTTCATGATGGCACAATTTTAAATGCTGATGATGTTGTCTTTACTTGGAATTATGCCAAAGATGCAGCAAATGTTGTTAAACCTATCGCTTCCGCTGATGCAATGGTTAAAGAAGTAGTTAAAGTTGATGATTTAACAGTGGATTTTATATTGAATTATTCAATTCCTGATTTTATGGTTTATTTGGAAATCAAAATATATTCAAAGGAAGCTTTCGATACAATGGATAAAGCAGAAGCTGGAATTATTGGTTGTGGACCATACAAGGTTGGTGAATTGATTTCAGGTGTTAGTTATGGCTTAGAACGTTTTGATGATTATTATGAAGGAATTGATGAGTTTCCAACAAAGAAAATAACTGTTAAAGTTATTCCTGACTTGAACATTCAAGTTGCAGCATTACAAAAAGGTGAAATTGATTATTCTTTCCGTTTGCCAAGTACAAGTTATTATGTCCTAGAGTCAGACCCTAACCTTGATTTTTATACTAGAGATGGGGTTCAATCGTTTTATATCGGCTTCAATTTTAGAAAAGAAGTTTGGAATGATTTGAATATGCGTAAAGTGATTGCTCATGCTGTAAATAAAGATGATGTTATCGCTATTCATTATGAAGGTGGAGCTACAGCAACTAGAAGTGATAACTTCTGTGTTCCTTCAGGAAAAGGTTATGTTGAAGTTAAAGCTATTGGTTATGACCCAGAAGAAGCTAAGAGATTATTGAAAGAAGCTGGCAAAGAAGGAATGAAGGTTGTTATTATGGTCGGCAAGCATAATAAGGCCTTTGCTGAAACGGTTCAAAATGCTTTAAATGCGGTTGGTTTTAATGCAGTAATAGATGAAGTTGATGCAACTAACTGGACAACTCTTAAAAAGACTGGTGATTTTGATATTTTTGTTGGTGACTATGCCTCATATACAGGTGCTCTATTATTCAATTTTGACAGATTTTTCACAGTAGGTGGACCATCAAATATGTATGGGTTTGTATCGCAAGAATGGGAAGATTTAATTGCTGGTGCTCGCCAAATGAGTACTTATGATGAAATGGTTGCTGAGTTTGCAGTATTACAACAATGGGTTGCAGATAACATACCACTTATTCCAGTTGCTGTAAGTAAATCATTTGCAGCGGCAGTTAAGAGTGTTAAAGGAGTTAAATTAGCTCCATCTGATAACTTACAAGAAATTTATTATCTATATAAAATAGTTAAGAAATAATAGTCATGAAAAATTAAGGGAATGACTTCTAAAAAATTAATTCAAAGGAGATGTAATTATGTTGAAATATATTTTTAAGCGAATTTTAATACTCATTCCCTTAATATTTTTGGTGTCGTTTATTGTTTTCGCTTTAATGGATAATGCTCCTGGTGATCCAGTTAGAACATTAGTAGGAGAAAACATGACAGAAGAACAAATTGAACAAAAAAGAGAGGAGTTAGGATTTAACGACCCTCTTTTAGTGCGTTATGGAAGATATATGAAAGGTATATTTAGAGGAGATTTTGGGAAAAGCTTATATGGTAATAAGGATGTTTTGAAAGAGTATTTGTTTAGGCTTCCTTATACAGTTAAGCTCGCTTTGCTTTCAATATTTTTCACTCTAATTATATCTATACCAACAGGAATTATTGCTGCAGTAAAGCAAAACACTTGGATTGATGCTATCTTTTCAGCTGGAGCAATTATGGGATTATCCATTCCTGGTTTTTGGCTGGGACTAATGCTGGTACTTATATTTTCAGTAAAATTAGGATGGTTTCCAGTCTATGGTGCTGATGAAGGTCTTAAAAGTTATATCCTTCCAGCGATAACATTAGGTGTTGCTAATGCGTCTTTGTTGACAAGAATGACTAGATCTTCGCTTTTAGATACAATTAGACAGGATTATTTAAAAACAGTAAGGGCTAAGGGTTTAAGCGAAAGAAAAACGATTTTAAATCATGCCTTTAGAAATGCTTTAATCCCTATTGCCACAATTGCTGGAAGCCAATTTTCAGGGTTATTGAGTGGTTCTATCATAGTTGAAAATGTTTTTTCTTGGCCTGGGATAGGAACGCTGACAGTTACAGCTATTAGAACCCATGACATCACGCTGGCAACTGGATGTGCAGTATTGACCACAATGTTTACTGCTGTCACACTTTTAATTGTAGATGTTTTATATGCTTTTATTGATCCGAGAATTAAGGCGCAATATACAGGTAAATAGGTGATTATATGAAAAAAAGTCATAAGAAAACAAGAAATAAATCGTTAATTTGGCGACAGTTTAAAAAGAATAAAGGAGCAGTTATAGGATTAGTTGTATTTTGCGTTATTGTTGTTATTGCTATCGTTTCGGTAATAGTGTTTGATTTTGAAGCAGATATTACCGCTGTTAAGGCTGCTGATAGACTACTTCCACCTAGCAAAGAACACTGGTTTGGTACCGACAACTTGGGTAGAGATGTTTTTGCTAGGGTGTGTTATGGTGCACAGTATTCTTTACTAATTGGAGTAGTTTCAGTAATAATTTCAGTAGTTTTTGGTTCGCTTGTTGGAGCATTTGCTGCTTTTGTTGGTGGTTGGATTGAAACGGTAATCATGAGATTGATTGAACTGTTGCTGATGATACCTGGAATATTATTGGTCATAATGATTGTTTATACTTTTGGAGCATCTATTCCAAATCTGATGCTAGCTTTGGGGCTGTCTACTGTTCCTCATTTTGCTCGAAATGCTAGGGCATCGGTTTTAACTGTTAGAAACAATGAATATATCGAAGCATCAAGAGCATTAGGAGCTTCTGAATTAAGGGTTTTATTTAAGCATGTTTTACCTAATGCTATTTCACCTATTTTAGTTCAAGCAACCTCAAGGATTTCTGGATGCATTATTTCTGCTGCTGGATATAGTTTTCTAGGATTAGGAGTTCCATCACCATTGCCTGAATGGGGAGCAATGCTATCTGATGGTAGACCATTTATCTATAATTATCCTTATCTGGAAATATTTCCAGGATTAGCAATAATGATTACAGTGTTGGCGATTAATCAGATTGGCGATGGTTTAAGAGATGCCTTAGATCCTAAACTGAAAAGGTAGGAAGTAAAGATGGAAATATTTAAACGAAAGAAAAAAACTGTTCAACAACCTAAAGCTTTTGAGGGTGAATATGTTTTAGATGTTGAAGATTTAAAAATAAGATATGAAACAGATGATGCAGTAGTGTATGCGGTCAATGGAATTGATTTAAAACTAAAAAGAAAACAGACACTAGGATTAGTAGGAGAAACTGGTGCAGGGAAAACCAGCACGGTGTTAGCTTTACTGAAGTTAATCCCAACTCCACCAGGTGTAGTCGAGGCTAAAAAGATTTTAGTTAATGGCAAGGATGTAATGGCTTTATCTGATAAACAACTTCAACAAATCCGTGGTAATGAAATAGCTATGGTGTTCCAAGATCCAATGACTTCATTAGATCCAGTTTATACTGTTGGAGAACAAATAGCTGAAAGTTATATGATTCATGATAAGTTAAGCAAAAAAGAAGCTTTGGAAGAAGCCAAAAAAATGTTAGAAATTGTCGGTATTCCTGCCGAAAGAAGTGGAGAATTTCCTTATCAGTTTTCAGGTGGGATGAAACAGAGAGTTGTTATAGCCATTGCTTTGGCATGTCGTCCAAACATTCTAATAGCTGATGAACCAACCACTGCATTAGATGTAACTATTCAACTACAAGTTCTAGAATTGATGAAACAACTAAATGAGAAGTATCAAACCTCAACAATAATGATTACCCATGATTTAGGAATTGTAGCTGAAACTTGCGATGAAGTTGCTGTTATGTATGCGGGTCAAATTGTTGAAAAGGGAACGCTTGAAGATGTTTTTGAAAATACAAAACATCCTTATACTGAAGGACTTTTTAATTCGCTACCTAATATGAATGATAGAAATTCAAAACTAAACCCAATTAAAGGATTAATTCCAGATCCGACAATTGTTTTTACTGGTTGTCCATTTGCCGAGCGATGCAGATATGCTAAAGAAAAGTGTTTTAAGCAAAAACCAACTGTCAAGCATTTAAGTGAAAGCCATCAGGTAAAATGCCTTAGATATGATGAGGCGGACTTTAAGATTGAGAGGTCTTTAAAATGAGTGATATATTATTGCAGGTAATTGACTTAAAAAAATATTTTAAAACCACTAAAGGAATGCTACATGCTGTTGATGGAGTAAGTTTTAATATCAAAAAAGGAAAGACTTTAGGTATTGTTGGAGAATCTGGATGTGGAAAATCCACAACAGGCAGAAGTATCTTAAGACTTACTGAACCAACAAGTGGACAAGTAATTTTTGAGGGAAAAGATATTTTGAAATTATCAAAAAAAGAAATGGTTGCTATGCGCAAGGAAATGCAAATCATTTTTCAGGACCCATTTTCATCTTTAGATCCAAAGATGACAGTCAGTCAATTAATTAAAGAACCGCTTGTCATTCATAAGATTTTTACTGAAAATGAAGATATTGAAAAAAGAGTTCGCGAATTAATGGATCTTGTTGGATTAACTCCAAGATTGTATGATTCATATCCCCACGAACTAGATGGTGGAAGAAGACAAAGAATTGGGATTGCTAGAGCATTAGCTGTTAATCCAAAGTTTATTGTTTGTGATGAACCAGTATCAGCCTTAGATGTCTCAATTCAAGCGCAAATATTGAATTTGCTAAAAGAGTTACAGGAAAAGCTTGACTTAACCTATATATTTGTAACTCATGACTTATCTGTTGTTTATTATTTTGCTGATGATATTGCAGTAATGTATTTGGGAAAACTGGTTGAGAAAGCTCCAGCTGAAGAGTTGTTTGCTAATCCAAAACACCCTTATACTCAAGCTCTGTTGTCTGCTATTCCTTCAGTAGATATCAGAAAGAAAAAAGAAAGAATTGTCTTGAAAGGGGAAATAACTTCACCAATCAACATGCCAAATCATTGTCGATTTGCCAATAGATGTAGCTATTGTCAACAAGATTGTAAAAACAGCGACCCAAAATTAGTGGAAATTAGTCCGAATCATTTTGTTGCTTGTTTTCACCCATTAGGAAAGGAAGGAATATTATGAAAAAACCATTATCTGGAATAAAAGTATTAGAACTTGCTGATTATGTTTCAGCACCAGTTTGTTGTCGATTATTAGCTGATTTAGGTGCTGAAGTGATTAAAATTGAAAGAAACACAGGGAATGTCTGGAGGGTTACTGGTAAAAACTATGTTCCTACAAGATTTACAGATGAAGAAAATCCTGTCTATGATATTTATAACACTGGCAAAAAGCATATTACATTGGATTTAAAAACAGAGGAAGGAATGAAAATTTGCAAAGAATTATTAGCTACTTCTGATGTTTTTGTCACAAACAATCGTTTAGCAGCTTTGAAAAGATTAGGTTTATCATATGAAGATATTAAAGATGAATTCCCTCGTTTAATTTATGCCATCGGTCTTGGTTATGGAGAAAAAGGTCCATCTGCTGAAGATCCAGCCTATGACCAGACAGCTTTTTGGGCTAGAAACGGGTTTTTGCTAGATATGGCTCCATTAAATGAAAACTATATGCCTGTTTGTCCGCCAGCTAGCATGGGAGATACAGTGACAGGATTAACATTAATGGGGGAAATATGTGCAGCATTATTTAATAGAACTAAAACTGGAAAAGGAGATTATGTCAGAAGTTCTTTATATCATAATGGTATTTTTGCAATGGGTACGATGCAAATTATTGCTCAAAAACCATTTGGCCGTGTTTATCCAAGAACAAGAGCGGAGCACAGTCTTCCTAATGGTTATTATAAATGTAAAGATGACCAGTATATTTTTATTGCATCTGGTTATGCACCACAATTAGTGCCTGGTGTATTTAAAATGATTGGTTTAGGTCATCTTATTGATGATGAAAGATTCAATTCGATTGAAGCTAGAAATGAGAATAGAGATGAATTTTATCAGATTTTATGCGATAGTTTTATTGCTAAAAGTAGAGATGAATGGATAGATCTTGGAAAGCAATTTGATATACCAGTTAGCCCAATGACCCATTTCAGTGATATATCGGAAGATGAACAAGCTTGGGCTAATGGATATGTTCAATATGTTTCTTATGCTAATGGTAATACCGATATCATTGCTTCAAGTCCTATTGAGATGGATTCTGTCGGACCACTAGAAACACTTCCTTCTGGTGGTATAGGCCATGATAATGATGAAATCTTATCGAGATTGGGATATGATGAGCAAGAAATTGCATTATTAAAAGAAAAAAGGGTTATTTAATAGCATTTTTATAGAAAGTAGCAATAATTAAATCCAGTTAAACTGGATTTTTGTTCAATTTATATTAAAGGAAATTGTAGCAATTTCTTAAGAATATTTATAATAGGTGATGTATAGTTTTATCAGAAATGAAAACCATTATCAATACTTGTTTTTGTTGTGATATAATTTGATTAGGAAGTGTAAAAAATGAAAAAAGTTTTATGTATTGGTGGAGGAACAGGACAATCTGCACTACTTAAAGGATTAAAACAAGTTGATGGAATAGAGTTAGCAACCGTTGTTGCAACCGCTGATGATGGTGGTTCTACTGGGCAACTAAGGAGTGTTTTCAATCTTCCAGCAATGGGCGATGTGAGAAATGTTATGGTAGCCTTAGCTGATAGCGAAGATTTAATGACTAAGATAATGAATCATCGTTTTGATTCTAATTCTGGGCAACTATCAGGCCATAATTTAGGTAACATAATCATTTCAGCTTTAGCGATTGATGAAAAAGATTTTTATCGAGCAGTTGTTGGACTATGTAAAATACTTAGAGTAAAAGGGAAAGTATATCCAAGTACCACTCAGTCAGTTACCTTAAAAGCACATATGAGTGATGGAAGCATAGTTTCTGGTGAAACACAAATTAGGGAAAGCAATAAACTTGTAAAAGATGTATTCTATGATGAACAAGTTAATACTTATCCACAGTTATTACAAGCGATTAACGAAGCAGACTATATCATTGTTGGTATTGGTTCTTTATATACATCGATATTACCAAATATAATTATTGATGATATTAGAAAGGCTTTATGCAATTGTAAAGGCAAAATAATATATTATTGCAATATCATGACTGAAAAGGGTGAAACAGACAATTATTCAGTTGAACAGCACGTTGAAACCATTCATAAACATATTGGATCAGACATTGTAGATGCGGTTGTTATCAGCTGTGATGTTTTCCCTGAAGTAGTCATAAAAAGTTATTCTTTAGAAGAAGCAGAAATTGTTAGATTGGAAAATAATGAACATTCATATAAAGTTTATCATCATAGTTTATTGAGTTTTGAAAACAATTTGGTAAGACATGACCCAATTAAGGTTAGGGATAGCTTTTTAGAAATAATGAGGGATATTTAAATGTCGTTTGCATCAAGAGTAAAAGATGAAATTACCAGATTACAGTTAACTGAAGGACCTAAAAGAGGTCTTCTTTCAGGTTTGCTTCAATCTTTAGCGAGTATCGGAATTTCTAATAGCGGTATATCTTTGACTTTAAAAATCTCAAATGGTCAAATTGCCAAAAGAGCCGCATTAGATTTAAGAGATCTTTATGATGTAAGAAGTCAGTTTTCAGTAGTAAAACAACAAAAATTGCACAAGAGAAATATTTATCGTATCACAATAACTGAAAAGGTTAAAGAAATTCTAAATGATTTGGATCTATGGACTGATAGAGGTTTGCAAGATCATCCTCGCATGATGTTTTTAGCAACTGATGAAATGATTAGGGGATATGTGGCAGGAACATTTTTAGCTACTGGTTCAATTAATAGACCTACTAGTACAAACTATCATATGGAAGTTACTGCTAATAGCGAAGGACATGCTGATTTTTTGATTAAATTATTAGCTAAATTTAGAATCCCAGCTAAAAGAACAGAAAGAAGAAATAAAACAATTGTGTATATTAAATCTGGTGAAGATATCGCAAACTTTTTAATTCTAATTGGTGCCAATGATGCTTTAATGGAATTTGAAAATGAAAGAATCAATCGAGACTATTTTAACAATTTTCAAAGATTAGAAAATATTAATATTGCTAATGAACAAAAAACTTTAGCAGTTGCTCAAAAACAAATTGAAGCCACACAGTACATACTAGATAGAAAGTTAGAAAATCAGTTAAGAAAAGAAGATTTAGAAGTTGCGCTGTTGAGATTGGAATTTCAAGATGCCTCTTTAAATGAACTAGCAGAAGAATACTACAATAGAACTGGTGTCTTATTAAGTAAATCAGGTATAAGACATCGATTTAATAAAATCTTGGCTCTAAAAGAAAAATATGAGGAAAGAGAAAGAGAATTGGAGGAATAAATGAATAAAGAAACATTATATTCAATTATATTTACTTTAGTTGTTATTGCTACTATGGTTTTGCTATGGCCATTAATCAAATGGTTTATTTTAATTATTTTGGTTTTGGCGATTATACTTTTTGTAAAAATTGTTATGGAATCGAAAAAAGTAAAAGAAGAAATACAAAAAGATCCACAGAGACATTATAATAATGTCAGTAGTGATGTTATTAATGCTGAATATACTGAAAAAGAAATTGAAGAATAATTGATAGGTAAAATATGATAAGAAGAGGAAAAGAAGAAGATAAAAGAGCAATTTTTGATTTATATACCAAAAGCGGAGTTCTAAACTTCAAAAGTCAGGATGAATATTTTATTAATGCTTTTATTCCAGAAAATGTACTAGTTAATGATGTTAATGGTTTTGTTGTGGCATCAATGCAAACAAATTATCATTCATTAATATTACATGAAAAAAGACTTTCAGCTTCAGTTGTCTTTGGTCAGTTTTATGATCGCAGTAAGGGTATTAAATATATGGATGCTTTAAAAGATGAGGTGTTTGATCAACAAAAGTATAAAACGCTAGTGACAATTATTCCAACAAGAAATCCTGCCGAATATGAAAGGTATGGCTTTGAAGCAATCTATAATCAAAGACTATATACAGTATCACGTTCAGATTTAAAAAATAGTTCTTATACTGGAGTAAATAAAAATTTTAAAGTCAAAGATTTAGTTAATGTTTATGGTGAATTTATCAAAAACTTTAATGGTTATATGGTAAGGGACTATAACTATTACATGAATCTAATAGATTTATTGCAAATAAAAAGATATAATCTTGTAGCTTTTTATGATAATGATGCAGTATGTAAAGGTTATATGATTTATTTTATTGAAAGCAGTAAAATAGTTGTTGAAGAAATCATCTATTTAGATGGTTTGGCTTTGACTAGACTACTATGTTACGCTTTAAGAAGGAAAAAAAGCATTCAAGTCTTTGTTTCAGAACATGAAGATTTATCTAAAGCTTACCCTTCAGTCAGTTATAAATTAGTTAACAGTTATGTCGCTAGAATTAACGATTTTGAATTATTCAACAAGCTTTATGAAAGTAATGCCACAACTACCAAGGAAGGATTTAATTTACTGAGTAAAGCCTTATATATAAATGATTTGAACTATTAATTATGGAGGTTATTATGAAATTAAAAGGAACAAAAACAGAAAAAAATCTATGGGAAGCATTTGCGGGTGAATCTCAAGCTAGAAACAAGTACACCTATTATGCTTCAACCGCAAAAAAAGAAGGTTACGAACAAATTGCCGCTATCTTTTTAGAAACTGCTGAAAATGAAAAAGAACATGCTAAATTATGGTATAAGCATTTAAATGGTATTGGTTCAACTTTAGAAAACTTAAAAGATGCTGCCGCAGGTGAAAATTATGAATGGACTACAATGTACAAAGAAATGGCAATTACTGCTAGAGAAGAAGGCTTCATTGAAATCGCACAGCAGATGGAAGGTGTAGCAGAAATTGAAAAACACCATGAAGAAAGATATCGTAAATTAGTTGATAATATCAATAAAGGTGAAGTTTTTGAAAAAGTTGATGAAAATACTTGGATTTGTAGAAATTGTGGGCACTTGTATTTTGGGAAAGTAGCTCCAGAAGTATGTCCGGTATGTGACCATTCTCAAGCATATTTTATGCTACATGTAGAAAATTATTAAAACTTAAAAGTATTTTAAATTATATTAAATAGACCCTTAAAGGTCTATTTTATTTAGACATAAGTTTTATTTAATGTATAATAAAAATATGAGGTTTAGAAAGAAAGGGAAAACATGAAAGAACTATTTATTGATTCAACAAAAGAATCTGATGTTAAAAGAGCATTGTATTCGGTAATTGCTGTGGTAATTGTGGCTATAATAGCAAGCATTGTATTTGCTATTAATCCAAATCTTAATAGAGGTTTGGTTGTCTACTCAATATATTTTTTAACTGAATTATTGGGATTATTTTTATTTAGAAAGTCAAAGAACATAAATATAGAATAAGTTTAAAAAAGCAATTAACATTAAAAAGAAGAAAAAGATGAAAAGAATATTGGTTACAGGTGGGGCAGGTTTTATTGGTTCGCATTTATGTAAGAAACTTTTGCAACAAGGACATAAAGTAATCTGTCTTGATAATATGTATACAGGAATCTACGATAATATAAAAAGTCTTTATGAAGATAAAAACTTTGTTTTTATTAATGCTGATATTACTAATTCAATAGATTTAAAAGTTGATCAAATATATAATCTTGCTTGCCCAGCTAGTCCAGTTCATTATCAGCACGATCCTATTATGACAGCTAAAACGAGTTTTTTAGGTGCTTTAAATGTATTGGAATTGGCTAAGAAAAATAAAGCGAGAGTATTACAGGCAAGTACAAGTGAAGTTTATGGCGATCCTTTAATTCATCCACAAACAGAATTGTATCGAGGAAATGTTAATGCTATAGGACCAAGAGCTTGTTATGATGAGGGGAAAAGAATTGCTGAAACGTTATTTTTCGATTACCAAAGACAATATGGAGTTGATATTCGTGTAGTTCGTATTTTTAATACCTATGGTCCAAATATGTTAGAGGATGATGGAAGAGTAGTTTCAAACTTTATTGTTCAAGCTTTAAACAATGAAGATATAACTATTTATGGAGATGGAACACAAACGAGAAGTTTTTGTTATGTTGATGATTTAGTAGATGGTTTGCTAAAGATGATGGAAAACGATAATTTCAGTGGACCAGTTAATTTGGGTAATCCACATGAAATTACAGTTTATGAATTAGCTCAAATAATTATTGAGAAAACAGGTTCAAATTCTAAGATTGTATATAAGGATTTGCCAGAAGATGACCCAACAAAAAGAAGGCCAGCAATAGAACTGGCAAAAACCAAATTAAATTGGCAACCAACAGTTACAATAAATGAAGGTTTGGATAGAACCATTGAATATTTTAAAAGAAGATTTGATTTAAAGGGAGGGGTAGATTTTAAATGATTGAAAATAATATTAATACCATCGTTGTTGTTGGAATAGGTTATGTCGGTTTAAGTTTGGCGACACTTTTGGCAACAGAGAAAAAAGTTATAGCAATTGACATTAATAAAGAAAAAGTAGATAAGGTAAACTTGAGAATTTCGCCCATAAAAGATGAATATATAGAAAATTATTTTGCAGAAAAAGAGTTAAATTTAACTGCTTCTTTGGAAAGTAATGCTGCATATAAATTAGCGGATTTGGTAATTGTTGCTACACCTACTAATTATGATGAAGAAAAAAATTGTTTTGATACTTCTGTGGTTGAAACTGTTATTGAACAAGTTATGTCAGTCAATAATAAAGTCCCTATTGTGATAAAATCGACAGTCCCAATAGGTTTTACTCAAAAAATGATTAACAAATGTAATAAAAACAATATATTGTTCAGTCCAGAGTTTTTGAGAGAGTCAAAAGCTTTATATGATAATTTGTATCCGAGCAGAATAATAGTTGGTTATAAAAAAGAAAGCGGAAATATTGCTTATAATTTTGCAGAAATATTAAAAAGATGTGCAATTAAAGAAGATGTTGAAATTGTATATATGGAGCCAACGGAAGCAGAAGCAGTAAAACTATTTGCTAACACCTATTTAGCTTTACGTGTATCTTTTTTCAATGAATTAGATACTTTTGCTGAGTCAAAAGGATTAGATACTAATAAAATAATCAAAGGTGTAAGTTTGGATCCAAGAATAGGAGATTTTTATAATAACCCATCTTTTGGTTATGGTGGTTATTGTTTGCCTAAAGATAGTAAGCAACTGCTGTCCAATTATCGTGGCATTGATGAAAAAATAATAAGTGCTATTGTAGAAAGTAACGAAATTAGAAAAGATTTTATCGCAAAAAGAGTTTTAGATAAAGCTGGATTTAATACAGATAAAGAAAATTGTATTATCGGCATATATAGATTAACTATGAAAACAAATTCAGACAATTTTAGACATAGTGCAATTCAGGGTGTAATAGAAAGACTTAAAAAGCAAGGCGCAACTTTAGTTGTTTATGAACCTACACTAGAAGGGCTAGATACAATTTATGATTTAAAGGTTATAGACAGTATTGTTGAATTTAAAAATATATGCAAAGTTATTATTGCTAATCGATTTGAAAAGCAATTATTAGATGTAGAAAATAAAGTATATACTAGAGATATTTTTGGAAGAGATTAAAATTTGTTCAAATTAAAAACAATTAAACAGCATTAAAAATGATGCTATAAATTGATGTAAAATTCATGAAAATCTGTATTCGATAAACCTTGTTGAAATTGACTTTTAACTATTAAAACCCTATAATTTAAATGTAACAAAAAAGACTATAGGAGGATTTAAAATGTCAGTTAAAGTTGCTATTAATGGTTTCGGACGTATTGGTCGTTTAGCTTTTAGACAAATGTTCGGAGCAAAAGGTTATGACATCGTAGCTATAAATGACTTAACAAGCCCAGCTATGTTAGCTCATTTATTAAAGTATGATACTGCTCAGGGTGGTTATTGTGGTGTTTTCGGAGAAAAATTACATACAGTATCATCTAAAGAACCTGTATATGAAGAAGATGGAAAAACAGTTAAGGTTCCTGGATCAATTACGGTTGATGGTGAAGAAATTATTATCTATTCAATGCCAGATGCTAAAAATTTACCTTGGAAAGAGTTAGATGTTGATGTGGTTTTAGAATGTACAGGATTCTATACTTCAAAAGCTAAATCTCAAGCTCATATTGATGCGGGTGCTAAAAAAGTTGTTATCTCTGCTCCTGCAGGAAATGATTTGCCAACAATTGTTTATAATGTTAATCACAATATCTTAAAAGCTGAAGATACAATCATCTCAGCAGCAAGTTGTACCACAAACTGCCTAGCTCCAATGGCTAAGGCATTAAATGATTATGCACCAATTGAATCAGGCATTATGACAACTGTTCATGCTTATACTGGTGACCAAATGACTTTAGATGGTCCACACAGAAAAGGTGATTTACAAAGAGCAAGAGCTGCTGCTGCTAATATTGTTCCAAATACTACTGGTGCTGCTAAAGCTATCGCATTAGTTATCCCAGAGTTAACTGGAAAATTAATTGGTGCTGCTCAACGTGTTCCTACAATTACTGGATCAATTACAATTTTGCATGCAGTAGTCAAAGGAAAAGATATAACTGTTGATTCTATCAATGCTGTTATGAAGGCAGCTGCAGATGAGTCTTATGGATACACAGAAGAAAGATTAGTTTCTTCAGATACTATCGGTATGACTTATGGTGCATTATTCGATGCTAACCAGACAATGGTTGCTAAAATTGATGATGAAACTTATCATGTGCAAATTGCTGCATGGTATGATAACGAAATGAGTTATACTAGCCAAATGGTTAGAACAATTAAATACTTAGCTGAGATCTAACATTCTATATTAAGCAATAAAAAAACTCCGGAAAAACTGGAGTTTTCTTTTGGTTTAAAAAATAATATTGTATGGTACAATATTTAAGAGGATAGTTTATGGAATCAATTTATAACTTTAGTTATGACCAACTAGTAGAAATGTGTTTAGAAAACGGTTTTAAAAAATATAATGCCAATCAGATTTTTTCATGGTTATATCGTAAAAGAGTCACTAACTATGATGAGATGACCGATATTAGCAAAAAATTGAGGATGTTTTTAAAAGAAAATTATTCCATTGGAACCCTTGAAATCTTACAATTACAAATAAGTGAAGATTCAACAAGAAAATATTTGTTTAGATTAGCTGATGGAAGCAGTATTGAAGCAGTATTAATGCATTATGATTATGGCAACACCATTTGCGTCACAAGTCAAGTTGGTTGTAATATGGGATGTACCTTTTGCGCTAGTGGACTTTTAAAAAAACAAAGAGATTTAACTAGTGGAGAAATGGTGTTACAAGTATTATCAGTTCAAAAAGATATTGATGAATCAGAAAAAAGAATTTCGCATATTGTGGTGATGGGAACTGGTGAACCATTTGATAATTATGATAATGTAATGAATTTTTTAAGCACAGTTAATCACGATTTAGGTTTAGGTATTGGAGCCAGACATATAACGATTTCTACTTGTGGTTTAGTTGAACAAATAAAAAGGTTTGCTGATGAGAAAACACAATATAATTTAGCCATTTCCTTGCATGCTCCAAATGATAAGATTAGAAGTCAAATAATGCCAATTAATAAGGCTTATCCAATTGATAAATTGATGGAAGCATTAAAATATTACACAGACAAAAACAATCGAAGACTATCATTTGAATACATCTTGTTAAAAGGAGTAAATGATACTGAAAATTGTGTTAGTCAACTAGCTGAGTTAACTAAACACTTTGATGTTTATGTCAATTTAATTCCCTATAACCATGTTGATGAAAATGGTTATGTTTCAACTGACTATAAAAGTGCAATGGCCTTTTATGATAAATTAATGAAAAAAAATGTTAGATGTACGCTTCGTCAAAAAATGGGCGATGATATCGATGCTGCCTGTGGGCAGTTAAGAAGCAAATACGAAAGGAAAAATATTCATGAGTAGTTATGGTTTAACAGACACTGGGAAACTTAGAAAATTAAATCAAGATAGTTTCGTTATTGTAGATAATGAAAAGCTTTTCCTTGGAATTGTTTGTGATGGCATTGGCGGAAATAATGCTGGCGAAGTTGCTGCTGATTTAGCCTCAAAGGTAATGGCTTCGTATTTTAACGATGGTTATAAAGCGGAAAATCAAATTGAGAAAATTCATAACGCAATCGATGTTTCTAATTTAGCAGTTTATAATAAAGGAAATGAAGATGTTAAATGTAGAGGAATGGGTACTACTTTAGTAGCAGCATATGTAGATAGTGAGTGTACTTTAATTGCTAATGTTGGAGACTCAAGAGGTTATATATTAACCAAGGATAATGAGTTAGTTCAAATTACTGAAGACCACACCTTAATGAATGATTTAATAAAATTCCATGGCTTAACAGAAAATGCAGCAAAATATATGGTTGGAAAAAATGTTATTTCCAGGGCAATAGGAGTTTTTGAAAAAGTAGAAGCTGATGTTTTTGAAGTAAAGCAAGACTACAAAGCTATTCTATTATGCTCTGATGGTTTACATGGTTTTGTCGATAATGAAGAAATTAAAGAAGTATTATTATCTAGAAGCAGTGTTGAAAATAAAGTTAAAAAGCTAATTAAAAAAGCTAATGAAGCAGGTGGTTTAGATAATATTACTGCCTTAATTTATCAGAGGTAATAGTTTATGGCTGAAATGATTGGTAATAGATATATTTTAGTTAAAAAAATAGGAGAAGGCGGAATGGCAGATGTCTATTTGGCTATTGACTCTATTTTAAAACGTGAAGTAGCAATTAAGATATTAAGGGGAGATTTAGCAAGCGATCCAGTTAATTTGACAAGGTTTAAAAGAGAAGCTTTAGCTATTACATCTACTTCTCATCCAAATATTGTTGAAGTTTTTGATGTTGGACAACAGGATGGTAAACATTATATTGTCATGGAATATGTTCATAGCAAGACTTTAAAACAATTAATCCGTGCTAGAGGGAATATCCCAATTGATGAAGCAGTAAATATCATGAAACAATTAGTTTCAGCAGTTGAGCATGCTCATAAGATGGGAATTATTCATCGTGATGTTAAATCACAAAATGTCTTAGTCAAAGATGATGGAACGGTAAAACTATCAGACTTTGGCATTGCTTCAATAGTTGGAGTTTCTGATATAACAAAAACTGATACTGTTGTTGGTTCAGTTCACTATATGGCTCCAGAATTGGCTCAAGGAAAACCAGTGAAAGTTCAATCTGATATATATTCATTGGGTATTGTGTTTTATGAATTATTAACAGGTGATGTTCCATATCATAGTGAAACAGCGGTTGAAGTTGCTCTTAAGCATATGCACAATGATGTTCCACCTGTTAAAGATTATAATTCACAAATTCCCCAATCAGTTGAAAATATTGTTATCAAAGCAACATCTAGAAATATTGATTTAAGATACAAAACTGCCATGGAAATGTACAATGATTTGGTAACCTGTTTAGATTTGGCTAGAAGTTATGAACCAAAACTAGATTTAAAAGAAATTGAACAAAAGAAAATTTTAGAAGAAAACAGAAAACAAAACAAACCACAAATGGTGAGAAGGAAAAGAAAAAATAACACTGATTATATGAATGCTTTCGCCATTGGTGGAGCAGTAGTCTTAGCCTTACTGATTCTATTTTTGCTAATAAAATTGTCTAATGGATTTTCCAATAATAAAGAAATGGTAAAAGTTCCTAATGTTATAATGTATACAGTTGAAGATGCTGTTATATTACTTGAGTCACAGGGATTAAAGGTTGAAAGAATTGATTACGAATCTACTTTTGATTATGATAAAGGAATTGTTTTCTCTATTTCACCAGCAGTAGGAACTGAGGTAATTAAGGAAAGCAAAGTTGTATTGACTGTTTCCTTAGGAAAGAAGTTTAGAGTTGAAAATTATGTGGGTAAAGATATCAATACAGTTAAACCAATGTTAGAGCAAGCTGGGTTTGAAGTTATTGTTTTACTAGTAGAAAGCAAAGATCATAAAAAAGATGAAATAATTAACCAAAGTTTATATGAAGGAATGATATTGGATCCAACTGATAAAAAAATTATAAACTTTGATGTAGCAACAGATATTTCATTTATGATTCCACTTAGTATTGAAGGAATGAATGTTAATGAAGCCAAAGCATTGTTAGAAGAAATGGGTGCAAAAGTAATGCTTAATCAACTTAATATTGAAGATAATCTGGATGAAAATGGCAATTATATCATTCCTCAAGGTATTGTAGTAGGTTGCAGTCCTAGTTGGGGAACATATTATGTTCAAACGGAAGGAGTGGTTATAACTTTAAGTTATTATTAATATGAAAGGTAAGATTATAAAAATTGTCTCAAATCAATATACGGTTTATAGTGAAGGGAAAGCCTATGATTCACTAGCAATGGGAAAAGTGCGCTTGCAAGATAAACCTATTGTTGGCGATGAAGTTGAGTTTGAACTAATTGATGAGAAATACTGCATTCAAAAAATTTTGGAAAGAAGAAATCAGATGATTCGACCAGCAATTAGTAATGTTGACCAAGCAATAATTGTAATGAGTGCGGTTGAGCCGGAGTTTTCAAATGTTTTAGTAGATAGATTGATATTTTTAATAAGTTATAATGATATTGAACCAGTTATTGTTATCACAAAGATGGATTTAATTGATGAATCTAATAATATTGATGAATATATAGAGGATTATCGTAGATCAGGTTATAAAGTTATATGCACTGGTTTTGGAGATGAGTTAATAAAATTAAAAGAAGTTTTAAAAGATAAGGTCACAGTTTTAGCTGGTCAATCAGGAGTTGGTAAAAGTAGTCTGTTAAATAGACTAGATAAGAGTTTTGCTTTACACACTCAAGAAATTTCTAGAGCTTTAGGTCGAGGTAAGCATACAACCAGACATACCGAACTTTATCAGGTTGCTGGTGGCTGGCTAGCAGATACTCCAGGTTTTTCATCATTAGACTTTTCATGGATTGATTCTAAAGTTTTAATTGAGAAGATAAAGGATTTTAAAATAGCAGAAAGTTGTAGGTTTAACGACTGTCAACATATTAATGAACCTGACTGCGCTATTAAAAAAGGTGTTGAATATGGCAATATTTCATCTTTAAGATATAAAAATTATTTAGATGTTGTACCTTTGTGCAACCAAAGAAAGGAATGGGAATTATGATTATTGTATCACCTTCGTTGTTATCAGCTAATTTTTTAAATCTTGAAAAAGATGTTGAAATGTTCAATAAATCAAATGCGCAATGGCTGCATTATGATGTTATGGATGGAAACTTTGTTCCAAATATTTCTTTTGGACCACAAATTTTAGAACAAGTATGTACAATTACAGATAAGTTTATTGATGTACATATTATGGTGGCTAATCCTTTAGAAACAATTGATTATTTTGAAAAATGTCGAATTGATATGTTAACTTTTCATTATGAGGCAGTAAGCGGTTTGGAAGAGTGCAATGCGGTTATAGACAAGATTCATGAAAAAGGAATTAAAGCAGGAATTTCATTAAAACCCAAAACACCAGTTGAAGAATTAAAACCTATTTTACATAAAATTGATCTGGTTTTAATTATGTCTGTTGAGCCAGGTTTTGGTGGACAAAAGTTTATGCCTGAAGTGTTAAGTAAAGGTGATTGGTTAAATAGTTATCGTGTTGAAAATGATTTGGACTATTTAATTCAAATTGATGGTGGTATTAATTATGAAAGTGGTAAAATGGCAGTGGAGCATCACTGTGATTGCTTAGTTGCTGGTTCATATTGTTTTAACAATTCAGTAAACTTTAATCATGGTGTAGATTCTTTGCTGAGTTTAAAAAAGTAGGTTAAATGAAAAAAATAAAAATTGTTCTTTCAATATTTTTAATTCTACTTTCATTAGCTGGATGTAAACCTAATAAGATTAAAACTGATAATATCAGGTTTAAAGAAGAATACGAGAGTATAAATGGTCAGTTAAATGAAAGTGGTAAAACAATAATAAGTATTGAAATTGATGAAAACAACCCAATTAAATATATTGAGCAAGATGAGGTAATAGAAGCATTAATAAATGGAACTCATGTTGTATATTTTGGTTGGCCAGAATGTTCGTGGTGTCGAAGAGCACTGCCTGTTTTAATTGATGCTGTTAATCAATATCAGGGGATGAGAATTTATTATTTCAGTATCAAACAAGCTCGAGAAGATTACGATAATGGAGTAGGTAGCGAATTAGCAAAGCTGTATAAAGAAGTTTCCGAGGTATTACTTTTAAGTGATGTTGATTTTGCTGAGATTAGTGCAGTGGATGAAAATGGAGTTTTAAGAATTGTCGCTTCAATGATAATCTTTGTTAAAGATGGAGAAATTATTGGTGCACATAGAAGAACAGTACCATCACACTTTGACAGTTATGAGGAACTTACTGCTGATCAAAAAAATGAGTTGAAAGAAATATACAATAATTTCTTGCAACAAATGATTACCGAAGGTCCTGGAGGCTGTTCAGGCTGTTAAAAACAATTTATAGTAATGGAAAATAAAAAAGCTACAGATTTTTCTGTAGTTTTCTTATTTTGGAAAGAGTAAAAAAGAGTTATTGACATATGCCATAAATGGTGTATAATAACAATAGATGGCATATGCCATTAATGAAGGAGGTGAAAATGATGTTTAGAAGAGAAAGAAGACCAAGAGAATTTGGATTAATGAGAGGTAGAAGATTAGGTTTTTGTTTACGTGCTAGAGCACTTGGACGTGCAGCAACTTTTGGAGCTGGATTAGGACTAGGATTAGCTTGCAGACGTGGTTTAGGTATAAAATTTACTAGAAATCCTGAAACTGACCAAGATAATCTAAAAACAGAAAAAGAAATATTAGAAGATCAAAAAGCTTTATTGCAACAACAGCTTGATGCTGTTAATGAACAATTAGATACCTATAATGAAAATTAGAAGCAACCAGAAACACTCTGGTTTTTCTAATTGGGATAGAGAGGTGATTATTATGGCAAGACCAGTAAAATTTAGAAGAGTTTGCAATCTGCCTGAAAATAATAGATTTGGACCACTCGGTAGAGTGCTAGATGAAAAAAATGTTATCGTTATGACAGTTGATGAATACGAAACTATCAGATTAATTGATTTGGAAAATTATAATCAAGAAGAGTGTGCAAACCAAATGAATATTGCCCGAAGTACGGTTCAAGGTATTTATATTGAAGCCAGAAAAAAACTTGCTGAATCATTAGTTAACGGAGCCACATTAATTATTGAAGGCGGTAGATATCGTCTTTGTGATGGACAAGAAAATGGATGTGGTCGAGGCTGTCATAGAGGTAGACGTGGCAGACGTTTTGAATAGTATTTTAAAAAATAATAAATGTTGAAAGGAGAATTAAATGAAAATAGCAATTCCAGTAGAAAATAAAAGTTTAGACTCAAATGTTTGTCTATCATTTGGACGAGCACCTTATTTTCTTTTTTATAATGTAGAAACTAAAGAAAGTAATTTTGTTGTAAATAATGCAGCAGCAGTTACAGGTGGAGCAGGAATTAAGGCAGCACAAACAATTGTTGATAATAAAGCAAATGTTTTGCTTGTAACACAACTTGGTGAAAATGCTGCGAGTGTTTTAAAAGCAGCTGACATTAAGATTTATCAAGCGAAAAATGCTTCGGTTAAAGAAAACCTTGATGATTTTACAGATGATAAACTTTCTTTGTTGGAAAAAATACATGCTGGATTTCATGGTCGAAGGAACAGGTAATATGAAGATAGCTGTGCTAAGTGGCAAAGGTGGAACAGGAAAAACACTGGTGTCTGTAAATTTAGCCGCAGTATCAAAAGAGGCAACTTATATAGATTGTGATGTAGAAGAAGCTAACGGACATTTATTTTTTAAACCACAGTGGATTGAAAAAGAAGATATTGCAGTAAAAATTCCTCAAGTAGACAAAAAACTTTGTGATGGTTGTCGCAATTGTGTTAATTTTTGTAAATTTAATGCTTTAGTTTATGTAAATGATGAATTGAAAATTTTTGATGAAATATGTCATTCTTGTGGAGGCTGTATATTGGTATGTCCTCAAAAGGCTTTAACGGAGAAAGATAAAATAATTGGGATAATTAAAAAAGGTATTTCGGATAATGTAACCATTTATACTGGAGTATTAAATACTGGTGAACCATCAGGGGTGCCGATTATTAACAAGTTATTATCTGAAAAGAATCTAAAAGAAAATAAACTGACTGTTATTGATTGTCCACCAGGAAGTTCTTGTGTTGTGATGGAAAGCATTAAAGATGCAGACTACTGTATATTGGTTGCAGAACCAACATTATTTGGGGTCCATAATCTTAAAATGGTTTATCAATTAGTAAAATTATTTGATAAACCATTTGGAGTAGTGCTTAATAAATGTTTAAAAGAAGATAATCCAGCAGAAAAGTATTGTCTTGAAAATGATATAAAAATATTAAGTAAAATTCCATTTGACAATGAATTAGGAACATTAAATTCAAATGGTGAAATAGTCGCAAATAAAGATGAAAAATATAAAAAAATATTTTCTTCTTTGCTCAATAAGTTAGTAAAGGAGGTGCAAAATGAAGCAGTTGTTAATCCTTAGTGGTAAAGGAGGTACAGGTAAAACGACGATTGCCAGTGCCTTTATCAAATTATCTCAAGCTAAGGCTTATGCAGATTGTGATGTTGACGCACCCAATCTTCATCTTATAAGCGGATGGAATAGCGAACCCACAAGAAGTGATTATTATGGACTGCAAAAAGCGGAAATTGACTTAAATCAATGTATTCAGTGTGATCAATGTCGTGAAAATTGTCGCTTTGATGCAATCAAGTTAGATGAAGTATACAAAATTAATCCATATGCTTGTGAAGGCTGTAGTGTTTGTGAATTTGTATGTCCAACTGGGGCAATAAAAATGGTTCCAGCAGTGGCTGGAGAGTTAATGCTGTACAGCGATAAAGAAAAAGTGTTTTCTACAGCTCAACTTAAAATGGGGAGCGGCAATTCAGGGTTGTTAGTAACTGAAGTAAAAAAACAAATGAAGTCAGCAATTAATGAAGAAGTTAAAGTAGCGATTATTGATGGTTCTCCTGGTATTGGTTGTCCAGTTATCGCTTCACTTTCTGGAGTTGATATGGTTTTAATAGTGGCAGAACCTACAGTATCAGGAATTAGTGATATGCAGCGTGTTATTAAAACAGCTGTTGGGTTTAATACCAAGATTGCAGTTTGCATTAATAAATATGACATTAATATCGATAACTCCAACAAGATTGAAGAAATATGTAATCATCAAGAATTAGATTTTGTTGGCAAGATACCTTTTGATTCTGAAGTAGTAAAGATAATAAACAGTGGTCAAACAATTGTCGATGTAGATTGCATCTCTGGACAAGAAGTGAAAGAAGTTTATGAAAAAACGATGAATTCACTTTTTAACTAATTTATTGTGATAAATAGTTATTTGAAAAGGAAGTGAAAAAATGTTAAAGATAGCAGTGGCAACTATAAAAGGTATGGTAGCAGAACACTTCGGATACTGTGAAAATTTTATGATTTTCGATGTTGAAAATAAAGAAATCATTAAAAGTGAAGTTGTTGCTAATCCTGGACATAAACCTGGATTTTTACCAAACTTTCTAGCAGATTTAGGAGTAAATGTTATTATTAGTGGTGGTATGGGAGCAAAAGCGGTGAATATATTCAATGATAAAAATGTTGAGGTTATTATAGGCGCTTTGGGTGATGGAGAAAAAGTTGTAAAAGAGTATCTAAGTGGCACTTTAAAATCAACTGGTTCTGTTTGCCATCAACATAAATGTTAAATACATGAATGTTAATTGTGATATAAAAACACTTTTCTAGTAAAAGACAAGTGTTTTTTGTGTTATAAAATAAAAAAGTTAGCAAAACTAACTTCTTATTTTTCTTGTTGAGCCTTCAATGTTTTTAAAGCTCTTGCTGACATCTTGACGGTCTGCGGTTTACCATCAATAACAACTTTAACTTTTTGTAAGTTAACGTTCCATTTTCTGCGTGTAGCTCTCATAGAATTTGAACGCTTGTTACCTGATAAAGGTCTTTTGCCTGTAACGGCACATACTCTTGACATTCCGTGACCTCCTTTCAATCATACGCTTGATTATAATAACATTAACTAAAATAAATTGCAAGACAATTCTTTTAATAACGCGGAATTAAAAAGTTAATTCTGTTTTTTTTCGCGAGCGGAAATAAGTCTTGATAATTAAGGTTATAATAAATAATAAGTGTTCTCGCAAATAAGGAAGGAGGAAAAGTATTATGAAAAAGTTTGA
>Ga0208195_1000374_pt1 | contig 59895 bp, 33 predicted proteins | sample AD_UKC077_MetaG_FD_184441 | JGI IMG/M metagenome (GOLD analysis project Ga0208195, IMG submission 184441) | Active sludge microbial communities of municipal wastewater-treating anaerobic digesters from USA - AD_UKC077_MetaG (SPAdes) (version 2) | ecosystem: Engineered > Bioreactor > Anaerobic >... | reverse complement strand
CCTATTTGTTTTTTTAATTCTGTTAGTAAATTCAAACTTGCATTGTAATCTCTGTCTATTTTTAAACCACATTCATTACAAATATACACTCTATCTTTTAGTGTTAAATCAGCTTTGATATTTCCATATAATTCTATAAAATATTATATTATTTTATAGAATTATATAGATTATTTAAAGCAGTTGGTAACCCTAAGACCTTGTCCATGGAATTCTTATCCATCATTTTTTGAAAACTTCCAAAGCTACGTCAGACTATTTTTACCAGCCTCGATTTTGTAATCGCTCAGATTCTGGTAACTTAGACATTTCTATACCTTTCATAGGTTCGGCTAAACCAGTACTAACTTGCATTAAAATTTCAGGGTCATTGTAATGGGCAGTAGCTTTGACAATGGCAGCAGCTCGTTTTGCTGGATCGTCTGATTTAAAAACTCCTGAGCCAACAAATACAGCTTCTGCACCTAGTTGCATCATTAAAGCTGCATCTGCTGGAATGGCAACTCCGCCAGCTGCAAAATTGGGTACTGGTAATTTTCCATTTTCAGAAACCCATTTAACAAGTGCATAAGGTGCACCTAACTCTTTGGATATAGTCATTAATTCTTCTGGAGATGCTAATGTAAGTTTTTTAATAGAGGATGTGACCATACGGATATGACGGACAGCTTCTACAATGTTTCCAGAACCAGCTTCCCCTTTTGTTCGAATCAAAGCAGCACCTTCTCCAATGCGGCGCAATGCTTCACCTAAATCTCGTGCACCACAAACAAAGGGAACTTTAAAAGCATGTTTATCTACGTGATATTTGTCATCTGCTGGTGTTAAAACTTCACTTTCATCAATAAAATCAACACCTATATGTTCCAAGATTTGTGCTTCTACAAAATGTCCAATGCGTACTTTTGCCATCACAGGAATTTTTACCGCATCTTTAATTTCTAAAATTTTGCTTACATCAGCCATTCTAGCGACGCCACCCTCGCGACGAATGTCTGCTGGCACTCTTTCTAATGCCATTACTGCAATAGCACCAGCATCTTCTGCAATTTTTGCTTGGTCTGCATTAACGACATCCATAATAACGCCACCTTTTAATGCTTCTGCTAGACCTGTTCTGACTTTATAATTTCCAATTTCCATTACAATGTCCTTAAAACAAATTTCAATTTTATTATAATAGTAATAAAATTTTATTTTGATAATTATATAATAGTCATAAAATTTTATTTTAATAATTATATAATAGTCATAAAATTTTATTTTGATAATTATATTTTTATTTCTAAAGGTACATTTCAAAACAAAATAAATAATAGAAAATACAACAAATAATCTTATGAAAAGACTAAATGTATACTATTTTTTCATCCTTCATCCTTAACATGATCTTAACAAAAAAATATCCCTTGCCATGGAACTGCAATAAAAGTAGAAAAAATATTTTAGCGATTTTCTTTATTGATATTTCTTCAGAAAAAGACTTTTTCATATAAAACTATCGATCAAATTTTTTGTATAAAATCTTTTTAAAACTTCTTTTTCTGTAGATTTTGTAAAATATGTACTCAATATATTTTAGACTATAAAAACACAGATTTCTATATATTCTCATTCATAAATAATCTTGACATCTAAAAACTACAATTTAGAATGTTTATGTTCAACTTATATAATAACAAAAAAACAAAGAAAAATCAAAAAAAATAAGAGACTGTAAAAAGAAATCTATAAAATTAAATGCCTATCTTATCCATGACCTCAACTTTTATGATAGGTAAAATAGGGTTATCAATAATAAAGGACAGTTATGCATAAGAAAGATATTCCATGTATACCTATACAAATAGGTGAGATTATAAACCAACACTATATAATTCAATCAAAAATTTCCCAAGGTGGTATGGGAATTATATATAAAGGTTGGGACTTACATTTAAAAAGAACAGTTGCTATTAAAATGTTGTTGCTTAACGATAATTACAAAATCAATATGCAACGTTTCCAACGAGAAATAAAAATTAGTGGTCGTCTCAATCATCCTAATATTGTAAAAATTTATGCCACAGGAACATATAACTTACATCCTTATTTAATTATGGAATACATTCAAGGCGAATCTATTTCAGACTATGTTGAAAAAGATTCAGAAAATTGGTTGCTTATTTCTAGACTTATTCAACAAATTGCACAAGGTCTTTACTATATGCATCAATATAAATTGCTACATCGAGACATTACACCAGACAATATTCTTGTAACACCACAAGGTATTCCTATTTTAATTGATTTTGGAATTGCAATTGACCAAAAAATAAATGATAATGTCACAAAAACTGATGAAGCGATTGGTACTCTCCCTTACATGTCTCTAGAACAACTGAATGGCAAGCAAGGCAAAATAGATGAAAGAAGCGATATTTACAGCTTAGGCCTTGTCTTTTATGAATTGATTACAAAATATATGCCCTATGGAGGTGATTTTCTAACAAATTACCAAAATAAAATGCTAGGGAATATTCCAACACCTTGTCAAATCAACAATAACATTCCAAAAGAAATAGAAAATATTATTTTAAAAGCCATTCAACCTAATAAAGAAAATCGATATTCAAACGCCAATCAAATGGCTCAAGATTTACAACATTATATTGACCAACAATGCAATACCGTAACTATGCCCCTTACAATTCCTCCAAGCCTCTCGAATAGGAATAAAAAATATCGATCTTCAAATGATCATCAAATAGTTCAAGATTTACAAAATCATATTGAAAAACAATGTGATGTAGCAACCGAGCCTATGATAATTCCTTCCAGCCTCTCTCGTATGCATGTAAGAAACAAACAGAAAAGGAAAAAAAGAAATATTTATCTTTCTATCTGTATTTTTTTCTTATTATTTATATTGCTATTTTTTAAATGGAACACAACTTCCATAGCTTCTGAAAAAAACATAGCTTCTGAAAAAAACACTGCTACACAAAAAGAAGTTCTTCCTAAATCACCATTACAAAAACAAAAAAAATTGCTTACCTCATTCAATTCTAAAAAAAAACATCTTAACCCAGCGAAAATAAACAATTCTCCGTCTCCTCATACAGTTCTTTTAGATAATTTAACTCCCTTACAACAAAAATTGCACCAACAAGGATTTACATATCTGAAAACAAGCACATATACTTGTGGAAAACATTCCAATTCTATCCAAGAATATATTCATGATACAACAAAAATGATATTTCATTTACTTCCTAGTCAATCCTTTATTATGGGTAGTAAAACTGGAAATTACGATGAAAAGCCAGTTCGAACGATTTTCGTTCCTTCTTTTCTCATGGCTAAACATGAATGCACACAAGGACAATGGAAAAGAATAATGGAATCTGAGCCATGGAAAGGAACTTTATTAAAACAAAAAAAGAAATACTTTATTCGAGAATATAATTTAAGAAATGCAACAACATATACTGAAGACCAACTCAGTGACACATACCAAGAGCATGACAATTGTCCTGCAGTTTGGCTAACATGGAATGAATGTAAAGAATTTTGTAAAAAAACAAAATTGCAACTTCCTACCGAAGTACAATGGGAATATGCTTGTCGTGCAAATAGTGTAACAGATTATTATCATGGAAATGAAATAACATCCTTAAAAGAATATGCATGGATAAAAACAAATACTGTTGATAAAGATCAAATTTATAGTCATCTTGTACAAACAAAACTACCCAATTCTTTTGGGCTATATGATATGATTGGAAATGTATATGAATGGTGTGAAGATGATTACCACGATCACTATTGGGAAGAAAATTCTATAGCACCTTATAAAGATGTGTTGATGCAAAATGCAAGAAAAGTTGTTCGTGGTGGAAGCTTTACACAAGCTCCAGAAGAAAATCGTTCTTCCTATCGACATTATAAATCTGCTAATTATAGTAGCTATGAAATAGGAGTTCGGTTTTGTTACAATATTCAAGAATAATAAAAAAGAATGAGGCAAATTAAAATATCAATAATAAAAAAAGAATGAGGCAAATTAAAATATCAATAATAAAAAAAGAGTGAGTCAAATTAAACTCACTCTTTTTATAGTATATTAATCCATGGGGATTAAAAATACAGGTCGAAATCCTAAATCTATCGCCCTTATGTTGGGATTAACTATACTTTGATTATACTGCGATTCTATACATTTATCTAATGTTTGTAAAAAACTTCCACCTTTATATATGGATTTTCCATCAGAAGTCACGCACCATTCTTGAACATTTCCTAATGTATCAAATACACCTAGTAGATTACTTTGTTTTTCAGGCACGAAAATAGGAGATGGTATGTCATGGTACAATGCATTTTCTCTACTCCAACAATAATAGAAAAGTTGTTCAGGAGTTGTTTGATAAATTCTATTTATTTCATGCAAAGAAGCTATATATTCCCATTGTTGAACAGTAGGAATAGCTAGTTTAGTTTTTTCACAAAATTCTTGGCAATCTTGAAAAGTCATTCCAGTTGCTGGAATCATTTTATTATCAATAGAATGATCAATGTTACCATTTTGAAAAGTCCATGGAGTTGTTTCCATAACCTGTTGCCAAATTTTCCTAGTACATTCAAAATGAGAAACTAAAAACGGAGCGAGAGTTCTTTCATTTGGTATAATTAATACAAACTGAAGCGACGTTTGGAGATGTAAAAAATGATACAATGATGGAGAGTAATGAGAATTTGGTAATACTTGTTGAATAAATTCATTGGTAGATACAATTTTTGCCAAAATTGTATCCATATCAATATTGTTTGGTTCTTCGTTGGAATTATTTTCCATTTCTTCGTTGGAATTATTCTCCATTTCTTCGTTAGAATTATTCTCCATTTCTTCGTTGGAATTATTATCTAGTTGTTTATTGTCTTCCAAAGATTTTTTTTCTACAGGAGTACTTGATTTTTTAGTTTTTGATATGATTGTAAAAGTTTTAGGGGAAGAGGAAGATATTTCTTGAGGCAATACTGGTGTAATAGATTTTGTGAAATGAGTAGATGAAGTCTGTTGTTTGTTTTGTTCAGTATATGATGGCGTAGAATCAGTTTTTATATATGATGGTGTAGAATTAATTTTCAGTTCATGGAATGGTATAGATTGTTTTTGTATTTTTTGTGTAGGTTTCTGTGTAGGCGTCCATATTGAGGGAGAAGGAACATTATAATTTTCTTGTTCCTTATTATTTTCGTCATAAATTTCATTTTGTTCTGAATATGTTATTTTTTCCTTCTTATTTTTTATTTTTTCAAATAAATGAAGACCATTCGGGTTATATTCAGGTAAAGTGCTTTGTTGTGAAAATATTATATAGTCATCAAAAGGAATATTCCACTCTTCTGTATCTGAACTAAATGTTGCATTTGTTTCTATACTTGGTATAGTACTTTCTGTTAGAACATTGATACTTTGCTTATTTTGGATTTGCAAATGTACTAAAAAAGCACAAAGAGTACAAACAACAAAAAGTATAGACGCTACTATTTTTCGTGTTGGAAAAACATACTTTTTAGGACTAAGAAGATTGCGTTGTTGCATGATAGTAGAATAAAACTCAGATAAAGTAATCTTTTTTGTACTTTTTTGTAAAGGTGGTGTATTCTTAAGAAAAGATTCTAAATCTTCGATAAATTCATTCATAGACGCATATCTTTTATCTTTATCCACTTGTATGGCTTTCATGGTAATATCACTAATCTGCTTAGGAATATGAGAATTATACTGATGAGGACTTGTCAAATTGTGATACAACATTTGAGAAATAATATTTCCTAATGTTCCCTGATAAGCAGGACGTTGTGTCAACAGTTCATATAATACAATACCAAGACTATAAATATCTGTTCTTGCATCTACTTGATCTTTTTTCCCACGCATTTGCTCTAACGACATATATCGTATTGTGCCAGAAATATTTTCTGTTTGTGTTTGTACTATATCGTTTTCTAAGTCTTTTGCAATGCCAAAATCAATAAGAACAGGTTCTCCATTTTGTCTCACTAAAATATTAGAAGGCTTAACATCACGATGCAATACATTATGAGAATGCATATGTGCAAGACCTTGTGCAATTTTTTTTATCAAAGTAACATGAAGATGCCAATCAAATCGTTTCTTAATTTGTATATATTGAGTAATTTTTTTACCACGTATATATTCCATCACAAAATATGGAATGTCACGATGTAAACCTACTTCATAAATTTTAATAATATTGGGATGATTTAATTGTGCACAAATTCTCGCTTCTGATTGAAATCTTAAAAATCCTTGATAATTAGGACATGTCTGGGCAGTATTCATAGTTTTGACTGCAACTTTTCGTTGCAATTTTTTGTCAAAAGCAAGATATACTGCCCCCATACCTCCTTCTGCGATTTTTTCTAGAATTTGAAATGTATCATTCAAAACTTCTCCTTTTTTTAATGTATGCAAAAAAGGAGAACATGGAATTCTAGAAGGATAATTTTCAGAAGGTGACGAAATAGGACTCTGTTTTGATAACGAGTTCATTTTCATCTCCTTATTAAACAAGTCACAATGAACTTGTTATGGTTGAAAAGTATTTGTTAGAATGCTTGCAACAATTAAGCCTAAAATAATTGCAAGGATACTAACAAGTATAATATACTTATTGCTACGAAACCACTTCTTAACAGGACGTATCCATTTAGGACATTTCTTCATTTGAATAGGTTTACCGTCTAAATATTTTTCAATATCATCTGCTATGTCTTCTGCTGTTTTATAACGATCTATAATGTCTTTCTCCATAGCAGTTTTTATAATATACTCAACTTCGATAGGTAATGTTGGAATTAATTTTCTTGGTTCTGTAGGTTCGACATGATTAATTTTATGGTATAATTCCATCTGAGCTCGCCCCATAAAAGGCATTTTCTTTGTAATCATCTCATACAGAATCACACCCATTGCCCATATATCAGTTTGAGGCCCAATTTTAGAATTTTCACCTCGAGTTTGTTCAGGTGCCATATAAAAAGGCGTTCCAATAATAGTATCACTGCGTGTTAATTTTTCTTTCGTATCTAAGACTTTAGCAAGTCCAAAATCCATAATTTGAGGACGTCCTTCTAAGTCAATAATAACATTAGCAGGTTTAATATCTCGGTGGATAACTCCTTTTCCATGAGCATAATGTAAAGCTCGTGCAATTCCTTGTATGATATTGAGACAATCTTCCAATTCTATTTTAGCTTCTTTGATTAACACATTGAGAGGCACACCATCAATATAATCCATAGTAAAATAATGGCGTCCATCTACAACACCAATATCATAAATCCCTACAATATTAGGATGTTTCAATTTTTTAGTAGCTTCTGCCTCGCGTTTAAAACGTTGCACTTTTTCTACACTACTTTCTTCATCATGCAACACCTTTAATGCGACAATGCCTTCTGAATCTTCATGGCGAGCTTTATACACCGTTCCCATTCCACCACTAGCAATTTCTTCGATAATTTCATAATGTCCAAAAATAGGGGGCAATTCTTTACCACGGCGTCGTGCTGGTTTTGTAAAATTCTGTGTTGCTACCAATCCTTTTGTATCATGCACTAGCTTTTGAAGTCCTGTTAGATCTTTGCTAGTCATAGTGGAGGCTTCTTGAACTTGAGTTATATCATAATCACGTCCAGGTGAATAGAAAATACCAGCTAAGCGTTCTTTTCCACGCACTAAAGCCCATATTTTTCGACGATAAAAAATGCGTTCTGAAATACGGCGCAAATTACTAAACGTTTCAGGTTGTATTAAACCATCACGTAAAAGAGCTTCAGACACAGAAGATCGTAATCCTCGTTCTGAAATGCGACGTTGGTACTCATTCACTGTTTCAGCTGAAATAAGATTTTGTTTGATGATCAATTGGCATAATATTGAATCTAGGGATGCAAGTGAACTCGATTCTTCCTGCTCACATAACTTAGAAATACTTGTCATCAACCAACGACCTTCTTCTTCAGAAATAAGTTTTTCATCCTGTACAATTTGCAATAAAGATAGAGGAGAGTCTTCTCCCCACTGCATTAAAACTTTAGAAAGTTGCTCGAAAGTAACAGTTCCATCTGTCAGCAACAATCGACTTAATAAATAATCTTCGCGCCTAGCCATAGTTTGCCAACTTTAATTAAGTAAAAGTAATAAAAAGGAATAGAATTTTTTAAGAATTTTTTAAAAATTATACTATACGCAAATAAAAAAGCAATGAAAATATTCAGAGAAATATTCAAACAATAGCATGTAACCTATATGATATCAACATATTCTCTAAATATAAAAATATATTTTTGCAAAACTACCGAATGACTTTTCTACTAAAAGCTACAATGAAAAGACCCATAAAGACAATGCCCAGTAAATATTCCATCATAGCAAAAAGACGAATAGAACCTTTTTCCATTATATCACTATAACCACCACTAAAAGCAGTCAAACTTAAATCAAAAGCATAAGTAATTTGAACAAGAGTAGGATTTGTAAATCCATAATTTCTATCTATTTGCATATTGTGAGTGTAGCAAGTGAAATACAAAGTAGCAAAAGCAAGAATAATGAGAAAACATACACCTAATGTACGAAACGGTTTTGTTCCATAACCACAACCTAAATCTAAAAAAAAGTATTCTACCAATCGTTTCAACATACGATGGGGTAGACAATGATCTTTTTTTGATTTTCGTTCCATTCGTTTAAATTGATAATATGCCCAATCTTCTTCTTCAAAATTATTATTATTTTGAAAAACAGTTCGTAAAAAAGCATATTCTTTTGCTGCTTTTCCATATTGCTTATATTGCTCTGGATGGATATGTCCATCAACTGTGTCTTTGTCCAAAATAATACGTTTTGCTACACAATTCCCAAATTGAAAGCCTTGTTTCTCACTGACTTGTACTCCTAAAAGGTTTAAAGTACGTTGAATCCCTGCGTTGTTAAAAATAGTGAGACCATCTAATTGTGTTTGATAAAAATCGATTCCTAATTGAATCGTTGCACTGTTCAATAACAATTCATCATGGAAATGAGCCTCTTGAAATTCAATATCTTTATTTACAGAAATATTTCTCAAATCTGCTTTTCCATGCCATTTCGTTTTTTTACAACAAAAATTTTCATCAAATATTGCATGATTAAATGTAGCATCTTCTTGGAAAATACATTCATTAAATGTAGCATCTCCTATAAATTTAGATCTACTAAAATCTGTTTTCTTTTGGAACGTTGTTTGAAAAAATGAAGTGAAATATATCTGACCATTTGTCCAATAAAAATCATCTTGAAATATAGCTCGTTGGATACGCCCTTTTGTAACAATAGTTTGTTTTAGATTGATTTTTTTTTGAAAAGTGGCATCACTTAAAATAAAATTCTTGATTTTACACCTTCGTAAGTCAACTTCTTCTAAAAAATTAGATGCATTAAAATCTAAATGATCAATTCGACAATTATCTAATACAATTTTATGAGGCACATCCATTTTACACATAGTCCAACGATCAATGTGTGCGTCTTGAATCATTTTCCCCTCTTGAAGATCTTGTTTAACTTCTTCGATAGTTATGCTTTTATATTCTTTTGCCATATTATACCTTTGTTGTACTATTTGAAAGGATTGTATTTACATATTCTTTGATTTCATCTTCTAATTTTCCATATTCACAAAGAATATGAGCGACTTCTTCCATTTTCCCTGTTGTTACTAAATTTGTGCATCCACATCTACGTCGACATCGAGAAGAACTCGGACAATTTTGATGATTTTGTTCCAATTCTTTATCTAATTGTGCTAATTTTTCTAAAAATATATTATTCAATGTAGAATCTATCCCTGTTTGCACATTACCTAACGGATAAATTTTTTGATCTACAAAATTACAACATGGATAGATCGTTCCATCTGGGCCTAATGAAAAATTTTCAGTACCAAGTTTACATTGTTGTGCATCTTGATATAAAGCTTGCGTTGGTTCTAAAATATTAATAAATGCCCATTTATGTTGTTTTTTATACTCAATGTATAATTCAGCGATCTTTTGATATTGTTCTTTAATTTGTGGTAAAAAATCTGCTAAATTTTTATTCGTATAATCTGGTGAAAGCGTAATATTTCGAAGCCCTTTTTCAAACAAATATTGAACAGAAGAAAACAAAAACTGTACATTTGTAGGCGTAACCACACGGACAACATGTGAATAAGGATTATGTTTAAGTAAACGTGGAATATTACTTTCAATATCCATAAAAGAACTTCGACCATCACGATATACTCTATTTGTATCTTGTGATTCTTTGGAACCATCAAAACTAAGTGAAACCTCAATTTTATTACGTGTACAAAACTGTGCAATGTTTTCTGTAAACAAAGTTCCGTTCGTAATAATCACATAATCTATTTTCTTACTTTGTTTTTTTGCTTGTTCATTGGCATATTGAACAGTTGCTTTTAATAAATCTGGTTCTAATAATGGTTCACCACCAATAAAACGAACTGTCAACTTTTCTGCAAATGGTAAAAAATAATCAATGCCTTGAAATGCAATTTGTTTTGTCATAATTTCATTTCGTTTTTCACCACTATAGCAATATTTACAAGCTAAATTGCAATCCATTGTAAGATGCAAATATAAAACAATATTTTTTTTGATGTCTTTGACCATAATTTTTTATCTTTTATAAAAATGAAAATATCTAATAACATGAAAAAATTACATGTTATCAAAATATGAGAAGATATTTTTATACGCATATATTTTGCAACTTTTAATATGCTTCCTATCTATTTATTACGCATATATCTTGCAACTTTTGATGCACATTCCATCTATTCATAAGTATTTACATCTAAAATAGTAATATTCTTTAAAATATCTAAATTCTCTCCTATATGCAATACATCTTTTTCATTTCCATAATTAATGCCAACTTGAATATGTCCAGGTGTGACAGTAGTAAGCGATGGATCTAAAGGATACCATTGAGAATCCAGATAAATTTCTATCCATTGATGCCCGATCATTGCATATTGATTGGGTTCTCCTAGAAGAGGTGCATATACTAAACCATAAATAGGACGTGCAGGTATTCCAAGTACACGACACATAGCAGTTGCTAAATAAGAATGTTCCGTACAATCACCTGATCGTGTTCTTGCTGTTTGTAACGCAGAATTAAAACCTGATTTAAAATTTTTATTATCAATATATTGATAAACGAAATTGCAGATCATGCTTGCCATAATATAAGCGTCATTCCCTTGTTTTTGATGATTGGAAATTTCATAGGCAAGTCTTTGAATTTCTGGTGCTTGTATTTCTATATGTTCCGTAGCTTGGAGTGATAGGAGTACTTCAGCATCCTTTCCTTTATAAGGCCATGGAAATGATTTTTTAGGACAATCTATATTAATTTGTAAAATATATTGATTATTTTCTTTTTGTATTAATTTTTGAAAAGGTGTTTGTTGTAATTTTTGAATATCATTTGTAGAATCATACATCGTAAACTGTAATTTTGGAGGAAATATATGATTTTGTATATCATAAGGAAATTTTGGGCGAGGAGCTTTGACAAGATTCTGCATAAGAAAATCTGTCGGTTTTTCAATACTCATTGCTGTTTTTTTGTCTGACAAAATTCGTTCTATTGCTAATTGCGAATATTGAACTTTTTCATAAATCGTGTCACCATTTTTTCGTAGGTGTGTTTTTCCTAGAAACGTTCGATTTCCTATTTGTATTTGATAATCAAAATGCAAAATCTTCTCTTTTTTCCCTTGAATAACTTGTTCCTTTGTTTGCTCAAAAGTATATATATGAACATTCTCTTGCTTTGTAATAAAATCAAAAGAATATTGTTGAAAAATATCACCTTTATTACGAACATTCCGAATTTTTTTCTCATATTGAGAAATCGATGTGATAGGGCGTGAAAGCTTTACTTTGTGTGTTTTTTTTGGTTTATTTTCTTTAGTGATTGTGTATTGAATATCATGAGGATCTTTCGTAGAAACCTTACAAGATACTTTTGTAATTTGTTGATTTTCTTTAGCTATATTTTCTATCCTAAGAATTTGCCCCTGATTATTTTCTATAATTTTTGCAAAGCCAAATTCTGTATTTATATTATTATCAATACTTTTAAATTTTACATGATTTTTGAATATATATACTTTTTTTGTTTTGTATGTAAAGCATTGTTCAGATTCCCAACCTGTATGTACATTATTGAAAAGGATTTTATAATACATCGGTTTACTAACATGAATAGGTTTTTCTTTATTTTGTTGAGCATAATTAGGAATTAACAATATAAAAAATAATAACATAACAAATTTCATACATTTATCCTTTTTTATAGTATATCTAGTATATCATAATCTAGTATAACATAATCTAGTATAGCATAATCATATAAGAATGGAAATTATTTTTTCATGTCTTTTTATCACCAATTTTCCCCAGAGCAAACCATGAAAAAAACAAAAATATATTCCTTTTTTATCTTTTTTTTGCATTGTATTTTTGATACAATAACATAAAATTATTTTTTTATGGACTAGATTATTATTTGGAAGTTGTTTTTATTCCTTGACTTAGTTATATTAGATTGTTGCTCTGGGGAAAAAATTTTCTCTAGGATAATATTTACTTTTTCCATGGTTTCCGTGTGTTCCATGGTTTTAATTTTTGTGGTTTACTCTGGGGCGTAGTTTAATTTAAGGCAGGGTTTACTCAGGCGGGATTGTATTGATTGAAAAGGTAGGCATACGATGAAATTAGATGATTTAATTCCTATGTCTAAATTAGACAAAAAAAATGCAGCAATAGACTTTGTAAAATTATACAAAAACAAAGGATATGAAAAAGGAAATTGTCAAATGTTTTGGTCAGTATTGCTACATCGTGTATTTGGCGTCAAACATCCTGAAAAATTCATTCAATTTGAAAAACCTGCTAAAAATACAACGATTAAATTTATTGATGCATACATTCCTGAAACTAAAGTATTGATTGAACAAAAAAGTTCGCACGTCAATTTAGAAAAACCAATCAAACAATGCGATGGTACGCTTTTATCAGCGATTGATCAGGCTCATTATTATAGTGACATGCTAGACTATTCAGAGATGCCACGTTGGATTATTGTTTGTAATTTTCAAGAATTCTATATCTATGATATGGAAAATAAACAAAAACCGCCTGAGATTCTGTATTTAAAAGACTTACCACAAGAATATTATCGACTTAATTTTCTCATTGACGCAGATAGTACACAAATTCAAAAAGAAACAGCTGTTTCCTTAAAAGCTGGAGAAATCGTAGCACAATTGTATGACCTTTTAAAACAAGAATTTACATCTGCGAACATTCCTATTACAGAACATGTTTTAACAAGCCTCAATATTCTTTGTGTCCGAATCGTTTTTTGTTTATATGCTGATAGTTCAGAATTATTTGGTAGAAAAGGCATGTTTCAAGATCTATTAAAATCTCGAAATGAAATTAATTTACGTGAAACTTTAATGCGTTTATTTAAAGTCTTAAACCAAAAACAAGAAGAACGTGATCCTTTTTTAGAATATGATTTAGCAGCATTTCCTTATATTAATGGTGGACTTTTTCAAGATGAAAACATTACGATTCCAGGATGCGGACACAGTGTATATCATCTATTAGTAGAAGAAGCTACAAAAAATTTTGATTGGTCAGAAATCAGCCCGACTGTGTTTGGTTCTGTATTTGAAAATACTTTAAATCCAGAAACTCGTGGAAAAGGTGGAATGCATTATACTAGCATTGAAAATATCCATAAAGTCATTGATCCTTTATTCTTAGATGATTTAAAAGATGAATTTCGAAATATCAAAAAACAAACGATCTTGCAAGAAAAAAAACAAGCCTTATTAGATTTACAAACAAAGATTGCCTCTCTCACATTCTTAGATCCTGCGTGTGGTTCTGGTAATTTTCTCACACAAACATACATTTCTCTACGAAAATTAGAAAATCTCATCTTAGAATCTATTCATTGCATAGACAAAGAAACAAACCAAACAACGCCTAATCTAAAAATTAAAGTAGAAATTGAAAATTTCCATGGAATTGAAATTAATGATTTTGCAGTTACTGTAGCAAAAACTGCTTTATGGATTGCAGAACTCCAAATGATGCAAAAAACAGAATCTATCATGGAACGAAAAATTACATTCTTTCCTTTAAAAACAAATGCATACATCCATGAAGAAAACGCCTTGCAAATCGATTGGCAAGATATCATTCCAAAACATAAACTACACTACATCATTGGAAATCCGCCGTTTTTAGGCAAAACATATATGACAAAACAACAAAAACAAGACCAATCTAAATTGACAAAACATAAAATGCTAGATTATGTGGCGTGTTGGTATTATAAAGCAGCAGAATATATTCAAAATACAGACATTCGCGTTGCCTTTGTGTCGACAAGTTCCATCACACAAGGCGAACAAGTAGGTCCTCTATGGACTGACATGATAGAAAAATACAATTTGCACATTGATTTTTGTCATAGAAGTTTTCCATGGGATCAAGAATCAGAAGAAACTATTTTATATAGAGAAAGACAATTAGAATTAGCAACAACAAGAAAACAAGGTGCACAAAAACAAGGAAGACAGAAAAAAGAAAAAAAACAAAAACAAGAACGAATAAAAAAAGCAACTGTTACATGCGTGATCATTGGATTTTCTCAAACAAAGAATGACAAAGACAAAATCATTTTCACATATACACAAAAACCTATAGATGATTATCTAGAAAATAAAAAAACACAAAAAAAATATGAAACTATTGTCACAAAACAAATTGCAAATAACATCAATCCCTATTTAGTAGATGCACCAAATATCATGGTGACACGTCGTACTACGCCACTTTGTAACGTGCCTAAAATGATAAGAGGGAATATGCCCATAGATGGTGGTCATCTGATCATTGAAGAAAATGAATATGAAGAATTTATAAAAAAAGAACCAAAAGCAAAAAAATTTATAAAAAAATTGATGGGTGCACAAGAATTTCTTTACAATAAAGATCGATATGCATTATGGTTAGTAGATGCTACACCACAAGAAATTCAATCTATGCCGTTAGTATATGATCGTGTTCAAAAAGTACGAAAAACACGTTTAAATAGCGTAGATCCAGGGGCAAGAAAATTAGCAGCAACGCCTTCGTTATTTCGTGAACAAAATAATCCAAAACAAGCAATGATCATTCCAGAAGTATCCTCAGATAGAAGACAATATATCCCTATGGATTTTATATCAAATACAACCATTACAACAAACTTACTTCAGTGTATTCCAAATTGTCCTTTATATATATTTGCTATCTTAAATTCCCAAATTCACAATGCCTGGATGCGAGTCGTTGCAGGACGTTTTGGAATGGGATACATATATTCTGTTTTTGTTGTTTATAATAATTTTCCATTTCCTGAACTTACAGAAACACAAAAACAAAAACTTAACGAACTTGGACAAAATATTTTAGATACACGGGCAAAGTATCCTGATTCCACCCTTGCGACTCTCTACGATCCCAATACCATGCCACTTCCTTTACTAAAAGCTCATCAAAAACTAGACAAAGAAGTTGCAAAAATCTATAACAAAAACTGGGATTTGAACAACGAAGCACAAATCGTCTCTGACCTCATGCAAATGTACCAACAACTCCTAACCACGGACAATAAAAATACAGAAACCACAGAAACAGAAGATGAGGAAATAGAAGATGAGGAAATAGAAGATGAGGAAACCACGGAAGATGATGAGACCACGGAAACCACGAACAATAAGAATATAGAAACCACAGAAACCACAGAAAACACAGAATTAGAATATATGGACAATATGGAAATCACGGACAAGAAACAAAGCAAAAAGACAAAAACTAGAAAAAGCAAAAAACAAACCACAGAACACACAGAAACAGAAAATATAGAAACAGAAAATATAGAAAACAACAACACGGACAATAAAGAAAATAAACAGACAAAAGTAAAAACTAAAAAAACAAAGAAAAATGACAACAACGAAACTGACGACAAAGATATTGAAACAGAACAATCACAGAAAAAAGAAAAACAAACTAAAACTAGAGAAACAAAGAAAACAAAAGATAATGAAACAAAAGTAAAAGAAACAAAAGAAAATAGCAACACAAAAGTAAAAACTAAAAAAACAAAGAAAACAGACAATAACGAAACTGAAACAGAAATCTACGCATCGAGTCCTATTGCATCAAAACGAACTATAAAAAAAATAGCAACAAAAGCCACTAAAGCAACTATCAAATCAACAACTAATAAAAAAGTAGCAAAATCTAAAGCAACAATAAAAGCAACGAAAACAACAACATCAAAAACAAAGAAAGCTATTACTCAAAAAACAATGAAAATTAAAAAAGTAGTTGAGGAAATGTTAAAAAATTTAGACGCTTCCTCAGAGTAAGAAACAGATACTCTCCCAGAGTAACAAACGCTTCGTACAAAAAAAAATGCACCTTTAAAAAGGTACATTTTTTTAAAATAAGTTTAATTTTTGATAATTTTCTATTTTCTTTTTTAAGTATTCTAATGTTTCATGAAAAATTTGACGAACTCGTTCTTTGGACATGTTGATTTCTTTTGCAATGTCTTTTAAAGGACGAGGCGACTCGCCATATAATCCAAATCGTTTGATGATAATTTGTTGTTTTTTGTATTCTAATGTTTGAAGAACTTTATCCAGTTCTATAAGAACCTCACTATTGTCTTCATCTTTATTTTTTTGTATGCTTGGCAAATCTTCTGTTTCATAGATTTGATCAATGCTTTGAACTCTTTGAATTCTTCGAGTACTTTTATAGTTATTGAGTTTGATTTTATAATATGTGTCTGGTGAATCTTTTTGTAAAGCTTTCATAATTTCTTCTACTGTAGATGCTATTCCATGTTTCTGTGTGAGTTGATTAGAAATTTTTTCTGCTTTACTTAAAATGCTATGCATGTATGTTGGAATTCGAATAATTTTACTGTCTTCTGTTAAAGCACGAATAATAGCTTGACGAATCCAATATGTTGCATATGTTCCAAATTTATTTTTTTTTGTACCATCATAACGATCCACAGCTGTGATAAGGCCTAAATTCCCTTCTGCAATAAGATCAGAAAAAGGAAGTCCACATTTTACATATTGTTTAGCAACATTGACAACAAGCCGTAAATTAGATTCTATCATTTTTCTTCGTGCATATATATTGCCGTTTTGTATTTGTATGGCTAAGTCTTTTTCTTCTTCTGGGGTGAGTCTTGGTATTTTGTTAATTTCACATAGATAGGCTTCAAGGAACTTTTCTGAAGAAATAACATACCCCCTTTATATATGAATTGTATTAGTGTGTAGCATACAAATCCATCATATTACAAGTTTATTTTTTATTTTTTTGAAAATATTTCTGCAAAGTTTGTTGTATTGTTTCTTTTTCTATTTTTTTTAACAGTTGTTCTTGTAATTTTACTTGAGATGATTGGCTTTGTGTTTTTTCAAGCATTTGGATAAATTTTAATAAAGATTGTATTTGTTTTTTTTGTTTATGCCTTTCTAAAGATTGGTCATATTCTTTTTGTTGTTCTTGTATTTTCTCATCAATACTGGTAAGAAAAAAAATTTGATATTTTTTTAGCCATTGAATATTTTGATATGCTTTTTCCCATTGGTGATGTTCCATTTGTATTTGTACTAAATGAATTCGTTGTTTGCCATAGAGTTGAAAATAGAAAAAGCTTGCAAAAAAAATAAGAGTTAACCATATAAATATTTGGATTCGAATTCGTTTTTTATGATGTTTAATTATTTTTTTGAATATATTTGGAAAATTTCGTTGTACTTTTTTTTTCTTTGGCTCATGTTTATGTTTTTTTTCATGGCTCAAATCTACAATTTTTTTATAACATTGCTTTTCCAATTCGATATTTTTTATATTGTGGTAAAATTGTGCTAAAGCCTCGTATTCTTGTATGGCACCTTGAACATTTTTTTGTTGTAAATAAACTTCAATTAGATTTTTTCGACACTCGATTAAACTGTTGTCGAATTGAAGGAGAAAATGACATACGTTTTGTAATTGTTCAAAGTTCTGTTCTTCTTTTAATTGTGGCAAAATATCCATGCCCAATTTTTTTGCCTGATGTATATCATTTTGTTTAACATAAATGTCTAAAACACCTAATTTGGCAGGTAAAAAATTGGGAACATATTCTAGAGCACATTCATAGTATCCCTTAGCTTTATCTAATCTTTCCCGTTGTAAATACACATCGCCTAAACGAACTAAATATTCTGCACCTTGTTCTACTTTTTTGGGTGAAGTAGCAGTTTTTATTATCAATTTCATTAAATCTTGGTTATCTGGATTGATGTTTTCTGCATCTTTGATAATCTGTTCTGTCATTTTTGTTAAACATCCCACAGATAGAAATTGTTGTTGTGCATTATCAATTAATGCTAAGCTTACTTCGTATAATAATTCTTTTTGTATGGCAATGAGACAAAACATAGCATGCAAAGGTGATAGAGATGATAAAAGATTGATCCAAGTAGAAAATCGAAAAGAAGAAAGGAGTAAAAATTGGACTTGTTTTGCATTCAATTCACTCCATTTTTCCATATTTGCTAAAGAAATGACATTGGGAATATAAGCAGTATAACGTTCCCAAGTAGTATTTATTAAAAGATTGTCTAAATCTGATTTTTCTGGTAATGTAAAAAACGCTCTCGATTGAATGGGAGGGAAAGAAATAGCATCTCTATATACCATTTTTTCACAATTTTTTGGCTCTATGGAGGATAAAAGTTCGCATGCTTCTTGTTCTTGAACAATAAAGCGTTGTTGTTGATTTTTTTCTTGCAATGTAATAGCAACGCCAGATCGTGTGTACAATAAACCAATGATGCGATTTTTTTGATGAATCATCACTCCACCAGAAAGATAAATCGATTTATATAATCGTACCACATTGCTTAACATTTTTAAAAATAATTGTCCTGATATAGGATACGTCAATGTTGTAGGATGAGGCAATATAGTAAATGTGTAGTTGGTATTAGAAGCTGAATAAATTTTCATGCGCTTAATTTCCCAATTTAAAGCCTCAGTTATTTTTCGTCGTATAGCTTGTTTATGTTGTTCTTGAATGGAAATGTTCTGTGAAATGTCATATTTTTGTACTAATGTTTCCCAAGAATTGTCTTTTGTTTTTAATTCAATGCAATTGTTAGAAAGAAAAAACAATAAGCTATTGTCTTTTGATTGAATGCACCAAATTCCACCTTCTTTTTGCATCATCATATATTCAATATGTTGCAACCATTGTTGAAAATCAAAATAAATAGAATCTCGTTCTAATTCTGTAATGAGTTCTTCGCATGAATCACAATATTGTTTTTTCGGTAAAAGGTGACTTAAACATAAGTTTTTTGTATTGCATCTAGGACAATCAAATACATTTTCAAGTTTATTATATTTTCCACAACGTGGACAACGCAATGATTCTATTTTATTGCGAATTTTTTCTAATTCTGCTAATAATTCTTCACAATTATCATATCGTTGGCTTGGTTCTTTTGCCAACATTTTTTTTATACATTTTGAAATTAAGGGAGATACATTGGGACATATTTCTTCTAAAGGACGAGGTGTTTCTAAAATATGCTTTTGTAAAATTTCAATTACCGTAGAACCAGTGAAAGGTGGATGACCAGCCAGTAAATGATAAAATGTGGCACCAATGGCGTAAATATCGATACGGGCATCTAACACTTTATTTTGGCATTGTTCAGGAGCCATATAAAAAGGAGTTCCCATAATTTTATTGGATTGTTCATTGTCGGCTTTTACGTCCACATTATATGCCAAACCAAAATCCATAATTTTAATATGACCTTGTTCATCTAAAATAATATTTCCTGGTTTTATATCTCGATGGATAATACCCTTTTGATGTGCATAAGAAAGCCCTTTCACAGCCTCAATTATATAATCCAATGCTTTATTTTGTTCAATGAAACCTTGTCTTCTAACAATTTCTTCTAATGTTTTTCCTGAAATGAGTTGTGTAACAATATAATAAATATTTTCTGAGGGGACTTGTTCAATATCATAGATTCTCATGATATTGGGATGTTCTAATTGAGCAATGGCTTTTGCTTCTCGGAAAAAATTTTGTAAATTTTCTTCCTCTGTATTTTGCAAAATTTTTAATGCAATAGACGTCTGAAAAACCTCACTGTATGCTTGGTACACTACTCCCATACCACCCTTGCCAATGAGCTTTTCAATATGATATTGTCCTAATTTTGTTCCAACAGGAAATTCAATAGACATGACAAAATCCTCGAGATGAACAAAGATGAACAAAAAATAATTTGCCTATAGAAATGAATTATATTATAATAGATTTTCAATATAAAAGCAACTATCAAAACAAAGTTTTTTTTAAGGTATAGAAATGCGTAATTATGAAATTTATAAAAAATATGATAATTATGAAGAATATAAATATAATATAAATCCATTAGCTCATAAACTAGCTCCTTATAAACCATTCATCATTTTCATTTCTTCCTTAATTTTCCTTTACATTGTATACTATATTTTCACACTTCCTACAGCAACTGGAAGATATACAGAGAAATTAAACTACCATTATAATCCTAGACAAAAAAACCTTACAAAGGAAGAACAAACATATCTAGCACCGAAGCTTAGGGTTACAGGATACAATAAGACATTTTGTCGTAATCTCACACTGTATCCACAGGCAGAATACACTATTGTAGCTCGTGTCATTTCTAAAGGAAAATATAATTGGGATTCTAGGTCTGTTTTTATTCCCTATGATTTAGGCTTAGCTTGGGGTTATGCAGGAGATCCATTTTATACAGATTTAGTACAATATTGGAATCGTTCTCGACGGTTAAATATAATGTCATGTTCAGACATTATTGACTCGAATGATCTACAATGTTATGTAGCCAATGTACACGTTATTCCTGCCACGACTAATCTTCGCAGATGCTTGGGGTCTTTGAAAAAAGGTGATATTGTTTTACTACAAGGTTACTTAGTCAATGCTACTTGGGAAGATTTTTCATACAATTTTTACACAACTAACACAAGTTTAACTAGAACAGATCAAGGAGACGGTGCATGTGAAACTATGTATATTCAAAAAATTATGGTCAATCAAAAAATTTATCAATAAAACTATCATGATACATCTATGAAAACGAACGACTTGTTTTTTACTTGTCGTCAAATGCAACAACGACAAAACATGTATGTTTTTTGTCAACTTTTTCTTTTTCTTGCATGCTCCATTGTCTTTCTTTATATTTTTTCATTTCCATTGTATATGCAAGCCATCATTTTCACTATTTTTTTCGTATTATTTATCTACTATTGTAAAAAAAACGTATATTCTTTATATAAGATCGTCCAAAAATTAGAACAACAAGGAAGTTTTGAAGGTCGTTTATGGACTTGTTATTATATACAGAATAAACAAAGAAATGAATGGGAAGAGCTTATTTGGCAAGAAACAAAAGAACTTTTTGTAACAAAGAAATCAAAACTTTTATTCAAACAAAAATATAATTTGCTTTCTTATTATATATTTCTTTTCATCCTTATTTTTATGGGGGGAATTTACGCATTCCAAGGTACTTTGGTACGCACTCTTCGACCTCATTATGCTCCAACATTGCACGCTATTTCTGAATTATTTTTAGAATTTGACCAGCCAGAATTATCATCTAAAATGAAAACTTTGGCGTTTCAATGGGACGATGATTCTATTACAAATAAAACAATACAACAACAATTAAAAAATATATTAGAAAAAGCAAAAACAACGTTAAATTCTCAAAATTCCACTCACTCTATGCAAGTACAAGCAAATGAAGTGTTGCCACAAAAACAAAACATGGGAGAAAAATCTTTTTTAATAGATAAACAAGAAGCAAACATTGAATACGAACATACAGCAGAAATCCTCTCCACTCTTCAAACAATTCTAGAAAGTTTTCATCTATCAACAGAAAGCACACAAAATAGTTTTGCTACATCACAAATTACAGAAGCAAACAATAAGATGAAAAAAAAAGATTCTGTTTTTATAGAATATTTTACAAAAACAGAAGATTTTCAAAATAAAGAAAAAAATAAGGAGCAAATGATACAAAGCTGTCTCCCACGATTAGATTATTCTTTGGAATACTATGATATGATTCAAAAATATTTTCAAAAAAAATAAAAAATTTACTTGTTTTTTAAGAATATACGTATAAAAAATTAAAAAAATATATTGTATCAAAGAAAGTATTTTTGTTATTATATATTTTTTTTATATATTTCTTGATTTTTGCTATTATATATTTTATATTTCTTGCTTGTTAGAATGTTTCTACATCTGAAAAAAATCAGAAATAGCAAGATTTTATTTATTTAAATTTTACCTGAAGGAAACAAACATGAAACAATTTTTTATGTTATTTGCCTTGTTATTGGTATCTGTTTCTTTAATGGCTGCAGAAAACGTAGATTTACGTTCTTCTCAAGACATCTTAGATCAAATGCAACAAGTCACCAAAGAACGCATGATGTCTACAGAAATGGCGTTACAAAGTGTTTTACAACTTGATGAAAGTACGACTTTAGAACTTGTTCGTCAAATTAATGACAGCCAAACAAGAAACACGTACTATCGTTATCAAATGTTGTATAAAAATATTCCTATTTGGGGAGAACAAGTTGTTTTTGCTCAAGATGAACAAGGCCAAGCACTTCGTTTTCATGGAACAGCAGTTCGTGGCATTGAACAAGATGTAGCAGATGTTACTCCAGCATTCAGTGCAGAAGAAGCTTTAGAATTTGTTAAAGCAACAAGTAATTGCGAAAAACATAGCAATTTAGTGTATGAATTAGAAACTAGCGAACTCGTTATTTTTGTTCATGAAGGCGTTGCAAAACTTGCTTATCACGTGACATTCTTTTCAGATTTACCAGAAGGTGGCCTACCTTATCGTCCAGTTGTCCTTTTAGATGCAAAAACACAAGAAGTTCTTTTCCAATATAATAACCTCCACCATGAATTAGTTGCCACAGGTCCTGGTGGTAATACAAAAACTGGTCTATATAATTATGGCGTAGATTATGGCAAATTAGATGTAAAATACAATGGAACTACTTCTACTATGGAAAATGCCAACGTCAAAACAATTGACCTTAAAAATGGTTCTTATGGTTCTACTCCTTTTTCCTTTTCTGGTACACACAATACACATAAAGAAGTCAATGGTGCATTCAGTCCTCTCAACGATGCTCATTATTTTGGAAATGTTGTATTTAATATGTACAAAGAATGGTACAATACAGCTCCTCTCACATTCAAACTTGTTATGAGAGTTCATTATAGCAAGAATTATGAAAATGCTTTTTGGAATGGTTCTAGCATGACATTTGGTGATGGAAAAGATCGTTTTTTTCCATTAGTATGTTTAGACGTTGCAGCACACGAAGTGAGCCATGGTTTCACATCTCAAAATTCTGGTCTTATTTATAACAATCAATCAGGTGGAATTAATGAAGCTTTTTCAGATATTGCTGGTGAAGCAGCTGAATATTATATGACAGGCACGAATGATTGGCAGATCGGTGCACATATTTTCAAAAGCACAGGAGCACTTCGTTATATGGACGATCCTACTAAAGATGGAAAATCTATTGGCAGTGCAAATGATTTTACAAGTGGAATGAATGTACATTATAGCAGTGGCGTTTACAATAAAGCTTTTTATGTACTTGCTCATCGTCCAGGTTGGAATACAAAGAAAGCTTTTGACGTATTTGTAAAAGCTAATCAAGTATATTGGACAGGTAGTACTAATTTTGTTTCTGGTGCCAAAGGCGTTGTAGATGCTGCTAAAGATTATGGATATAATACAGCAGATGTAGTTGCAGCCTTTGCAGCTGTTGATGTAAATATTTAATATTACAATTGTACATATTAAAAAATTGTTTTTCATAAAGGTAGATTTTGAGGTTTATAAACCTCAAAATCTACTATTTTTTATCTATTATTATTTTTACCAAAGAGGAGGAAACATCAATAGAGCGTGTGCCATATTAATTTTTTTAACTTTGACAGTTTTGATGCCAAGTTCTTTCATATAACCGTATACTAAAATCAAATTACCAACTTCTGTATTGGCATATTCTCCACCAATTTGCTGATCTGTTTTATTGCATTGTGCTTTTAAAGTAGCGAATAAAGAATCAATGTCATAGTTTTTACCTTTTTTAACTTGATTTCGTACGCTATAATAATGAACTCCGCCAATACCAATTACAGTTGCCTCTTTAATGGCTTCTTTAATTTCTGGTTCCACTTCTTTTGCTAAAGAAGCTACATATTCACATGCTTGTTCAGCTTCTTTTACTTGAACAGGGTTAGGAGTGCGGACTTCTGGACCATGACCTTGAATTTTTTCAATAATATAGCGAGCCATAGTAACAGAAGCAAAGTTACCGCTATATATATAAAACTTATCAGATTGATAAGAAATTTGCATGGAAGAACCACCAATATCCCAAACTATAAAATTTTTTCCACTTTCGCCTTGGGTGGCAGCTAAATATCCAAGGAGTGCTTCTTCTTCTTGGGTAATCAATTTTACCATGATTCCTAATTTATCATACACTTCTTCTAAATACTCTTCGCCATTTTTTGCAGTACGAAATACATCTGTACCTACGCCAGCAAATTGAACAGCTCCTTTTTTATGAGCTTTAATTGCTAAACTTGCTAAAGTACCTAAACCTTTTCGTAAGATAGAATCACTCAATGTATTATCAGCTGACAATAATAAATCTTCTTTATAATCTACTTTAGCATCTTCTTCAAAAATAACATTGACTGTTTTTGTTTCTGTATCTACATCAGCCACAACTAGTTTAGTTGAGCCTGAGCCTATATCAAAACAAGCTCTTCGAACTACGTCTGCTGAAGAAAATGTAGAAATAAAAATAAGTGTCCATATAAAAATCCAACGATTCATACTTTCTCCTTTATACATAAAATAAGAGCAAAATGACCTACGCCTTTTTGTTCTACACGGTAAGAAAAAAATCGTTCATGATTACATTTTGTGCAAATATGAGCTGACTCTATATTTTCAGGCAAAATCCCTGCCAATACAAGTTGTTGCTCATTTGCTGTCCATAAATCAAAAAAGCAAGAATTTTGCTTTTGTAAAAAACATTTTTCTGCCCATGGCTTATCTTTTGCTTTTTCTATCACCTCTTCACCCACAACATAACAACATGGTCCAATTGCAGGTGACAATACAGCTTTTAAATCAAAAGCTTTAGATTGAAAACAATCTTGCATTTTTTTTACTAAACATATTGCCATTTCTGAAACAGTGCCACGCCAACCAGCATGAGCAATTCCAATAGCATTTTGAACAGGATCATAAATGCCAATCAAAGGGCAATCTGCTGATTGTGCCATGAGGGGGACTTGAATAAGATTTGTTACTAAGCCGTCTACTTCTTCAAATCGATGATTTGCAAATTTCCCTTTTTGAATAGATTTTTGAATGACTTGATCAATGCCATTCCCATGAACTTGAGATGGCAACGCAAGATATTGTGCAGAAATGCCAAGAATTTCACATATTTTTGTTCGATTTTGTATAGCAATTTCTAAATTTGGTTGACTCCGCATAGAAAAAAAAGCATTTTTTGCATTTCCACAACGACTTGTAACAGCATGTACAATGGCATGATGTTTTTGTAAAATTTCAAATTGGTAAAAATCAATATCATCTATAGTGTGACAAAGCATAAAAAATCCTTTAAAACAAATTTTTATTACAAGGATTATATATTATTTTCGTAACAAATACTAGTTAAAACATTTTACTTTTTTGTTTTTCATGCATTTTCTCAAAAAAAGCAAAAAGTATTTGATTTTTTCTTATATTCTGATAGAATTTAATTTTATAAGTAAAGATAATACACCACTGAGTATACCACTGAAAAATAATACACTACTGTGAGTGGTAGCATAAAATTTAGTGATGGGATAGAAATCAAGAGATTTCATATTTTAATTGCTCTTGCAAAAAAAGATACGCAAGAAAAAACATAGGAGAATTTTATTTTATGAAAGACAATATACATCCCAAATATGAAGAAGCAACTGTGACTTGTGGTTGTGGGGAAACTTTTAAAACACGTTCTACAAAAAAAGAAATCCAAGTAGAAATTTGTTCTCAATGCCACCCTTTTTATACTGGTAAACAAAAATTAATCGATACAGCAGGACGTGTAGAAAAGTTCCAAAAAAAATTCAACTGGGGTGCCAAAGCAAAACAAAAATAACTTATTTATTTGCTGAATTAAAAAAAATATCCTGTTAGCTTATGTTGACAGGATAAATTTGTATAAACTCATGAAAATATACTATATATTACATAATGTTCTTTTATAAACTCATGAAAATATACTACACATTATATAATGTTCTTTTGACAATGGAGAAAGGGACAAGGTTTTTTCCTTGTGGATGTAAATTATGGCAGACGCAATTTTAGAAGGTCTATTAAAAAAATTGTATGACATGGAAAAACGATACCAAGAACTCGATGAAGAGATTCAGAAACCAGAAGTCATGCAAAATAACGCAGTCTATAGCAAATACATGAAAGAACATGGCACGCTGGCACGTATTATTACTCCGTATCGTGAACTTAAAAAGTTACAAGAGGAGATGAAAGATGTAGAAGCCATGAAAGAGCAAGAGCAGGATATAGAGTTAAAAGAAATAGCAGCAGAAGAACTTGAAATCCTCATGGAAAAAGAAAAAGAAACATATGAACACCTTAAAGACCTACTCATACAAGACGATGAAATCAATCAAAAGAACGTCATTATTGAATTAAGAGCTGGCACAGGTGGCGAAGAAGCTTCTTTATTTGCACTTAACTTGTACGAAATGTATGTACACTATGCAGAACTCAAAAATTGGAAAGTAGAAGTCTTAGATAGCAGTCCTACTGATTTAGGTGGTCTCAAAGAAATTGTTTTCAGCATTAAAGGAAAAGAAGTTTACAAAAATATGAAGTATGAAAGCGGTGGACACCGAGTCCAACGAGTTCCTGCTACAGAAAACAGCGGTCGTATCCATACATCAGCTTGCACAGTTGTAGTATTGCCAGAAGCAGAAGAAGTGGAAATTGAAATTAACCCTAAAGACTTAAGAATTGATACACTTCGTGCTTCAGGACCAGGCGGTCAAAACGTTAATAAAACTAGCTCTGCTATACGAATTACGCACTTACCTACAGGAATTGTAGTAAATTGTCAAGACACACCTGAACAGTACAAAAATAAGATGAAAGCTATGCGAATTTTACGCACAAAACTATATCAAAAAGAACAACAAGAACTTCACGATAAACGAAACGAAATGCGCCGTTCTCAACAAGGTTCTGGTGATAGAAGTGATCGAATTCGTACTTACAATTATCCACAAAATAGAGTTACAGACCATAGAATCAATGTTAGTGTTTATAACTTACAAGCTGTTATGCAAGGTGATTTAGACGAATTCATTCTTGGATTACAAAGACAGGAGCGAGAACAACTCGTCGCAGCTCTACAAGAAGATTGATTTTTTTGTAGAGGATGCAATATATGTATGTAGTACATGTAATTTCCAAAAATGGCAAAACACTAATGCCAACAAAACGATTTCGCAAAGTGCGACACCTTTTAAATAAAGGATTGGCAAAAGTCATACGAATCAACCCCTTTACCATACAATTGTTATATGACATTATAGATTTTTAAAAATTCTATATAAAAAAAGTCAATACATATTAGAGAGTATTATGAAAATTCAAGCAGGAACAAAAATTCAAGAAAAATATGTAATTGAACATTTATTGGGCGAAGGGAGTAGTAGCTTTGTGTACAAAGCACATGACTTTGATTTAAATAAAGAAATGGCTTTAAAATTTTTACGCCCTGAATTAGCAAGTTTACCGCCTTTTCGTAGTCGTTTTTTACGAGAAGCAAAACTTATGGCACAATTAAAACATCCTAATATTGTTGCTATACGAGCTATTTCAGAATGGAATAAAATTTTATTCTTAGCTATGGATTATCACGGAAATCTTACCTTAAAAGATCTATTGGCAGCACGAAAACTACAAAAAATTGAAATCCAACGACTTTCTTATCAACTTTTAAATGCACTCCATGAATCTCATAAATTAGGTCTTGTCCATGGTGATATAAAACCAGCAAATATTATGATTCATGGCGAAAAAGAAAATATTTCTCTCACACTCATAGATTTTGGACTTGGTACATTACAAAATAATGAGATAACAAAAAAACAAGGTAAAGTATCAGGCACACCTTATTATATGGCACCAGAACAAATTTTAGGCACACCTAGCAACCCTTTAACAGATTTATATTCCTCTGCAGTCTGTATTTATCAAATGATTACGTCTCGTTTACCATTTCATGAAAAACAAACACAAAGTTTTTTATCTTGTGTGTTGCAAGAAGAAATTCCCTTTGCTTCTCATTTTCGAAAAGTTCCTTTACGCATGGACAAAGTTTTAGCAAAGGCACTGTCCATTGCTTCAGAAGATAGATACCAATCAGCTGGCGAATTTCAAAAAGCACTAGAAACAGCTTGGAAAAGCAAAATGTATCGAGGCTTTTTACCATGGATTATTCTAATTTTATGCATTGTTGGTAGCTATTTTCTATATACAAATTATTTCAGTTGTCCTGTGGCAGATAAATGGTACGAACAAGCAGAACAATATTTGGAAAATAAACAATTCTTAGATGCAAAACATTTAGCAGAAAAAACCATTTCCTATTATCCAGCCCCACCAGAAAGAAAATGGTTCGTGCGACTTTTTTTAGCAAAAAAAGCAAAACAAGAATACAACAAAGCATGTAGTATTTTTTGGCAAGCATTGTGGCTAGAAACACAAGAATTATTAGAAAAAAAAGATTGGGATAATATATATCGTATAATGAAAGAATATAAAGATAGCAAAAATTTTGCAATACAAACAATTTTTGAAACATTATGTTTATATCTTTATATTCACTTGCAAACAGGGAATATAGTTTATCAAGAAAAATTAGAAGAGCAACTCACGTTGTATATACAAGATAAAGATTTACAATATAAGCAAAAAAATTATAAAAAAATGTTACAAGCCATTGAGCAGTTAGAAATATTATTGCAAGAAAAAAAATATATTGCTGCCTTAGATTATTGGATGGCTCGAAAATCTTTATTTTCAGATACCATATATTACCAGTGGTATCAAAAAATCCTAGAAAAATCTAAAGAAAAAAATTAATTCCATATATTTTTGAAAATTCATTTTAATATATAAAGAAAGAGAAGTATAGAATTACCTATACTTCTCTTTTTTTAAAAAAGAAACATTTTATCTGATTTTTTCAGAAACATTCTAGTTTATTCATAGTCATTATAAAAATAATTATCTAGAGTATAAATTACTGTAACATCATCTACAGCAGGACTATTAAAAATAGCCTTAGAATTTTTTAATGCAGGAAATACTAAAGCATATACAAAACGATAATCATTGGAAGCATCTATTATATACGGTTCTCCAGTAGGTGTTACAGTTTCTGTACTTACTGTTAAATAAGTAAAATCAGTTGCTTGTTCTTCAGGTTCCTCTATCTTTTCCTTGAAATAAGTATTCATATGTAGAATTAACTCAGCAAGAGAATAGTATGTTTCTTTTGTTGAATAATAATTGTTATAATGCCACTTATCATCTTTTGTTACAGCCCACTCATTTGTAGACGAAGAATCTGGGTATGCATGATTTGATAACAAAGAATATTTGTCATAAGATTCTATGTTTCCTTTGTTCTTTGGAATTGCTAATATAGCTTCCTCATTTTCCTTTTGGGTGCATATTATTCCTGTTTTTAGACCCTTTTCTTTAGCGGAATTATTCTTGGGCATATATTTTAAGCATAGGACTTTTTGTATCTCTTTTAACTTTTCTAAATCGATGATGCCCAGACTATTTCCCCACCCATTTCCCTGCCCATTTTCCAAATCGTTTTCCTGAGTGTTTACCAGATTTTCAATATTCTTGATCATTTCTTCCAAATCGATTTTCTTATCTTTATATTTTGTAAAAACAGTAATTTCCGCTTGCCATTGATGTTTATCCATTTTTTTAAAAACATCATACTTTTTCTTTCCTATCCCCTCAGGTTTGAAATTTTTAGAAATCTTTCCTAAAAACTTTTGAAACAATCTTCGAATTTCTCGTTCTAAGTATTCTTTCCCATTAATGTTGATAGTTCGTTCTTGCATACTTGCTTGTTTTGGATCTCCAGGTTGAAGATCATAGACCATACGTGGCGTCCATGTAAAAGATGTAACACATCCATTTCTATTATGACCTTTGATTCTTCCTTGGAAAGCACCATAACAAAACAAAGCAAGGTCAGATTCATCATATGTATCATCATCATCTCCTGCACTACGTCTGAGAATTACATCTTGCTTAAAGTCCATAAATTCAATTTTGGGAAATCTCATAGGAAGATAATCTGCATGAGCAATAGATATAGTATTTGTATCAGGTTTTTTTATTCTAAAATCATCGATTGTAAAGGTCTTTGTAGGTTTATATATTCCACCAATGCAAAAATTATTTTGCTGTACATTAGATATAGGAGTGAGAATAATACTAGGAGGAGTACTAGAAGAACCGCCTGTAGAATTGCCTGTAGAATTGTCTGTAGAACCGCCTGTAGAATTGCTTGGAGAACCGCCTGGGAATATCTCTGTTTGATTGAATTCTACAGGTGAAAAACCAACAACATAGCTATCATTCTCTTCTGGCAATATCAAATCATCTCTCACTTTATGTCTATCTTTGTTTTTTTCATATTTATATTGTTTAGTTTCTACGCTATAGGTGGGATCTCCATAAAAATCACCACAAAGTACCATAGATACATCCGTGTCGTCTGAAAAATCATTTAAGAAAATTCCTTGATGAAATCGCACTGTGAGATGATACCAATTGTTTGTATGAATGCCCAAATTATAATTTGACTTTAAGTACATTTCTCTACAAGTTTCTTTAGGAAAACTAAAAGGTGGTGTGATCTTATCCTCTGACATCATCTCTTTAAGAAATTCTTCATCGATTTCACCGTACACTCTATTATGAAATCGTATGTTAATATTTCGTAAAAAAAGATCATGGTTATTTTTGCTTTTATCATCTTTAGGACCTGTGACTTGGAATTGAATTTCTCGTAGAATGCCACCATTTCTATAAGTCTGGTTAGAGAAAAATACAGTATGCCAAGTATTGTCAAGTTGGCACCAATCATTGGAAATTTTAAACCAAAATAATATTAGCCCTTCTTCTGATATATTTGGAAAATTATTTGTATTAATCTCGCAACACAGTGTATCTATAGAAGGTGAAAATACATATCCATCCGAATGTACAGAACTTGGGTTAGAATTATTGTCTACTATTCCTGTTATATCTGGATTTGGGTATGCTAAATTTTGAGAAACATCCTCCATGATAGGATTGGAACGATTAGAAAAGTCTAATTGAAAACAATAATCAGGATCATTGCTATTTTCATTTTCTAAACCAGTTTCCATGTTGTAGTCTAAGGGAACAAGATGGCCAAATAATTTACTGGACTTTGTCCATAAATCTTTAGGCAATGGGTAATTTTGAAATAAATTATTTCCAGAAGAAAAACTATAAAACCCTAGTCCATTTGGGGATTGGTTTATATCATCTTTAGCTTTTCTAAATAATATTTTTTGTGCTGTATCTACTGTTCTTGCTTCTAGATTATTGGTATTGTATACAAGAAAAGCTTTGGCATCGTTGTCAGGTAATTCTGTATAGCTTGTAATTAGTGGAGTATTCACAAAAAAACCATCAGGACCACCTTCAAAATCATACTGGCTAGTATGGTAGATAAAATCATAAATTGTGGCTATGGAATATGATTTATGTTCTGAAATAATATTCCCTTGCGGATCCCATAATTGTCCTAATGACGTAATTTCAAAAGAACCTAAAGGGAAAAAACAAAATTCTGTGCTATATGTTTTTAATTCTGTTTTATTTATAGATTGGTATAGGCAAGCATCTGGATTGCTTTTTTTTAGATGGACATTGGGATCAAAATTTACCTTTACCATTGCAGCTTTTATATTGGCTGATTCTCCTGATCCAAACAATCCTCCAGTTGTTTGACTGTCTAAAAATGAATAAAATGTTTGCCAAGTATTAAAAACATATCCTTTTTTTCGAAAGTCAAGGATAAGAGCTGCTAAATTCCTTACTTCAGATGGTGGCAAGTAAATATTATTTTTTGTTTCAAGGTGTGTTAATACTGCCATGAGTACAGGATAGGAAGCAGTGTTGATGTTAATGGGACAACGATATTCTACACGATAATGTCCCTCGCTATCATCTAGGGGAGCAATGTTTCGATAAAGGGGAGAATGATTCATTTCTTCCCAAGAAGGATATACAGTTACATAGTCCCATACATAATTTAAATCTTCTAATGTAATTGTAACTTTTCCATGAGAAGTATCATATTCTCCTAAAAGATCATACTTGCTAGTAAAACCACCTCTTGTATTTCGTTTTTTAATAATTGCTTCACCAGCACCTTGTAAAGGACCTTTTCCATTAGAATATTTTCCATTACATATTTTTAATTTGCCAATTTCTTCACTTAATGTATCAAGCATCTGTCCTACAATATGATTGGAAACATTGTCATATAAAGTATATGAAGCACTCAACCCTGCAGCTTTATTTATTTGATTTTGACTAGCATGGGTATTTAAAGGAAATTGCGAAGTTGTGTCTAAAATTTTCAATGTATATGTATGAAAACTGCTTTGATTCACAAGTCCAGAAATTTGATTTAAAGTCCTAGATCCACCAGCAATATTTTGGGCTTGGTTCTTTGAAGTGTTAGAACCGTCTTTACCTTCACCTTCATTATCGTTTTGTTCTTGATCGCTTGATTCTTGCATTGTTACTCTTCTACTCCATGGATAGGAAGGTTGAATACGCGTTTCTTCCTTTGTAATATCCTCTAAAGTATAACCAGCACCAGAATCATCAAAATCATCCCCCAAATTCATATTATGATCTTCTTCTAAAGTTTTACCCGAAGGATTTAATGAATACCACCAATTGTCTCTGCCTATATTTGCAATAGCATACTTAAAAGTTTCTTTTAACTGAGAAATTGCAAAATTAATGCCTGCATCTGCTAAAAGTTTTGATTCAACTATATTATTGCAAGTAGTACTTATTTTAAAATCTAAAGTACTTGTCATTACAAAAGTAGTTGCTATCAACGATAACATCATGACTGTAAATAAAACAAGGAATAATGCATTCCCTTTTCTAGTTTGATTTGTCCCCCTCATATATTACCTCCTTAATATATGTACTATATTTACATATAAATGATATTACTTTGTAATTAATGTACAGAAATACAAAATAAAAATCAAGATAAAATCAGGTTCTTTATAATATACGAAAAATTTTGCTAGACAAATAAAGAGTTTTAAGACATAATAAAAGAAAAAAATTTTTTTGTGAGTTTGGATTGTGAAAAAAAATTATATTGCTAAATATGTCTGGAAAGATATTTGGTATCGAGGCAATCGTCCTTTTACACTCATCAATTTAATTGCAGTAGGAATTGCAACTGCTGTTTTTGTGATTTTAGCTGGTAGTTTTATGGCATTTGAAAAAAACACAGATGCTATGATGGACAGCCTTGGTTTAAGCATTGAAATTAGTTCTAAAGAAGAACAAGCAATGCCAGACAACATACGAGAAGAATTGCATCACTTAGAAAATATTTCCTCTTTGCATTGGTGGACTCCGACTTCGCTTTTATTTTACGATAAAGATGGAACATTGCGAGCTGGCCTTGCTGGACGCACCGTGGAGTTAGCAGATCCATTAGTGTTGTCTCTTCGTGACATACGTTCGCAAGAACCGATTCGCTTTTTACCAAAAGAAAAAATGAAGGATGCTTGGTATGATGAATTGGGAATTATTGTACCTCTTTTAATTTTAAAACAATTGTCGTATTTACCAGCATCTGCCGATGCTACAAAGCCTGAAACTTGGAAAGATGAAAAATTTCCCACGCACCTTAGAATGCGTTTAAGAACATCAGATGTGGAACTGCCTATTATTGGTGTGGCTGCAGAAACAGAAAATGGAAATTATTTAATGACAAAAGATTGTTATACAATCTTTGCTTTGGCTTGGCACGAAATTTGGAAAACAAATCTTTTGGATAGAAAAGGCAATCCTATTTTCCCCAATGTAACTCAAATTAAAATTGCACACACAGTTCCAAAAATGAAGGATACGCACGCCACAGCCTATGCACAAACTCGGGAAGACATTATACCTATTATACATCATGTTCGCAGTATGGGACTCAGAGCAACGAGTGGTTTAGAAGATTATATTGATGACTATGAACAACAAGAAACATTTTTCATTGCAGCTGCAGGTGGTATTTGTTGTATTATGTTCTTTTTTTCTGGTGTTATTTTATTTTCTACCTTTCAATCTTTGATATTACGAAAATTAAAAGAAATTGGGATTTTAAAAGCATGTGGTGCATCAAAATTTCTTATATATCAAATTTTTTCATTAGAGGCAATTTTAGTGAGCACATTATCTAGCCTAATTGGAGTAGGGCTAGGTACACTTTTTGGCTTTAAAATGGATTCTTGGCTTCAAGAATATCTTCAATTGCCAGAATCCACTTGGTTTTTAATGCCCACATACTTTATAGTAGCAGTGTTTTTAGGTGGCATCTGTTTTTGTTTATGCGTAACATTTTTCCCCATCCGCATGGCTGTCCGAGTGGATCCAGATGTTGTCATACGAAGTTAAGAAAGGAATCCGATGAAAATCAACTACATGATAAAATATAGTTGGAAATCGTTAATATATAAACAAGATAGACTTTTTACACTTCTTAATATTATAGCTGTTACAGCCACTATGACTGTTCTTGTAGGTCTAAGCGGACTTCTTGTTTCTTTTCAAGTTTATACAGAATCTGTATTACAAAAATTACCTCTTTGCATTGAAATTTTTAAATCTAAAGATTCTCTTGTGCAAGATTTGAAAGAAGTCGAACCGCAATTAAATGCATTGGTAGGATTTGACGCATTATATAAAATAGTACCCACAAATTTAACATTCCTCAATACAAATAAAATACCATACAACATCAGGGGCTGCACACTTTCACCACATGAAAATTTTATTATTAAAGATATATTTGATATACCTGTACAATTTCAAAGCAAGGAAAAATTAGAACAACCTTTTGATGAAATTGGGCTCATTGTTAGTTTTGATTTTCTGAAAAAACTAAATTATTTACCTGAAGAAGCGTATTTCGAGAAAAAAGAAACTTGGAAATCAGAACAATTGCCTAAACAATTAAAAATTCTTGTAACAGAAACAAATACTAGTGGAAATATAACTTCCATTCCTTTACCTATCCCTATTCTTGCAATTGTTCCCAATTTACAACGTGCAGAATATATGATTACAGAGGATTTTTACAATTTGACTCTCCATTGGCAACATGAATTTCAATATATGTTACAAGATAGAAATAAAAAAAAGCTTGTAGAATTACAACCAGAAATTCGACAAGCATACTGGATTTTAACAGATGAAGAATGTTTTTGGCTAGAAGATCATCCAGATATTATAGCACTCTATCAACAATATGTTTCCGTAAAACTGAATATAGAATTTACAGAAACAGAAAGTGGCTATGAACAGCGCCTCACTGTGAATCCTCTATCAGAAGGCATGAAACTTACTCTTGATCAACTCAATACTTTATATCAAAGCTTACAACAAAATAAAGAATTAGAAAATTTAGGCATGTATAAAACAAAAACGAAAGACATGTATGTCCGTTCATGGAGCGACTTTCTTCCTATACAACACCAGCATCAATATATCCAAGCAGCATTATACATGAAAGAACGTCACCAAATTTTGTCTACTTTGGAAGAACTGCGGACTATGGGACTGTTTGCCTCTTCTATTTTGGAAAGATATATCAAAACATTTGAAAATCAAGAAAAATTTTTCAAAAATGCCTTAATTATTGTCTTTGGTCTTGTACTTTTTCTTTCTAGCACTGTTCTATTCAGTACCTTTTATAGTAGCCTGTTACGAAAAAAAAAGGAAATCGGAATTTTTAAAGCATATGGTGCTTCCAATTTTTTAGTTCTTATGCTTATGTATATACAGTCCACCATGCTTATTATTGTTGGATGTGGATTAGGTATTTATGTTGGGGAAAAAATAGGAAAATTTTTAAGCATATGGATTAATTCCTTTGCCTCTTTATCAGATACTGGATTGAAATTCATTTTACCACATGAATATTTACTAAACCTCATCATTCTGCTTGTCATAACTTGTTGGATAGCAGTTTTTATTCCCAGTCAAATTGCCATGTCCATTGACCCTGCAGAAGTCGTACGTTGATTTTATAAACAAAGGATTTTTTATGAAAAAACTTTTACTCATTGTAACATGTGTTCTTTTTACTACTCCTCTATTAGCACAACATAAAATCGGTTTTGTAGATCTCAAAAAAGTATTTAGAGATTACAAAAAAGTTTCTATTATGGAAGAAAAAATTAGACAAGAAACAGAACTAGAAGTTGCAAAAATCAAAGGTCTTAGCGAAGAAGCAAAACAACTTCGTGAAGAAATTCCTCTGTACAAAGCCGGAAGCAGAATCAGAGAAAATAAAGAAAAACGCCTCACAGATCTTGCTTTTGAAGTAAAATATCTAGAAGCAAAAAGCAACCACTATCTTTCTGAAAAATTAAAAAAAAGCTTAGAAGATGTATATCGTGAAGTAGCCGAGGAAATTGAAAAATATGCTCAAAAAAATAACTATTTTATGATTCTTTCTGTTTCAGAACCAGATTTTATGAGCAATCAATCTGCCGAAGCCCTACGAGCACAAATTATTACAAGAAACGTACTCTATTGGGGAAAAGATAACGACATTACTAGTATCATTATCCAAAAAATGAATGAAGAATACGAAAAATCCAATAAATCATTTTCCAAATAAGAAACGTCTGTATGAAAAGGCACATTTCATTTTATATTGTGCCTTTTTCTCTTATTATATAGGACTTCTCATGCAAACAAAAAATTACAGTTCTATTTATTTTTTTGTTTCAATATATATTATATTCGCTTTTTTTTCATATACAAACCCAAGTGGATCCTTTATCAAAGCTATGATGTTGGATTCTTCTGTATGGCAAGGTCAAATTTGGCGACTATTTACATATAATTTTATTATACAAGAAAGCAATATTATTTTTCTTTTATTACATATTTTAGTTTTTATATACATAGCATTGCCTTTAGAAGAAATCTGGGGAGTAAAATTTTTTGTAGCTTTCTACCTTGTATCTATTATATGTGGTGGTCTCACGGCACTTTTCTGTGGTCTTCGCCTAATAGGAAGCTGGCATACAGATTTAACCCTTATGCTTCTTCATGGTTTTATCTTTCCCCAGAGTAGAATTGCATTATTTTTCATTTTTCCTATTAGAATTAAATATTTTGCCATTTTCTGTACTATTTTTTTCATCATGGGAGCATTGAGCCAAGGCATTGCCACAGGCATTTTTATTTGTGTAGGAATGTTATCTGGTGTCCTTTTCTATCTTATTTTTAAAAAACCTGTCCTAATTTCTGTTAAACCAAAACAAGACAAAAAAACTAAAAATGCTATCCAACTCTACAATAAAGCTATTGCTATCTATGAACACTTTCAAAACAATACAGTAACACAAGAAGAAAAAGAATGGATTGAAGATTTAATAAAAGATGTATGGCCAGAACGTGAATTATGTTCACCATATACTTTTAGTCCCACATGTCAAGTATGTCCTAATTGCTCTTGCTATAAAATATGCTTACAACGACATATCAAAGATAAAATCAAAGAATTACCATAAAGGCTATACACATGAAAAAATTTCAATGCTTACAATGTGGCAGATGTTGTCGTGGCGAGGGCTATGTTTGGCTCGACCAAAAAGAAATGGAAGATATAGCACAATATCTTTCCATGCCACTTACAAGATTTCAAGAACAATACGTAAAAGAAACTGCAGATGGTCCACGTTTAAAAGATAATTTAGAAGGAGATTGCATTTTTTATCAAAATGGTTGCAGAATTTATGCTGTTCGCCCAGAACAATGTAGAACATTTCCTTATTGGGATCATATGTCTCCAGAAGACATGCAATATATGCTCCAAAATTGTGCCGGATTTCAATATATGCAAAAAAATAATTTACTAGAAGAATGATTTTCTAGTGAATAGGAGATGAGTATGAAAATGTTATATTGGATTCTATGTTTCTTTTTTGTCCATTGCAGTTTTGCAGAATACATTTCTGTAATTTTTGAAAATAGCGAATCTAAAGACTTCCCAAAAATTCGTTGTGCAGAACATGATGCAATTTCCATTGGACAGACAATACAAGAATATGTTGGCGGACACGTCCAAGTTGTACAGGGGAAACAAGCCACAACACAAATGATGCTAGATACATTACAAACATGGAATCAATGCCAAGAAAATGATGTTCTTTGTTTATATGTTATCAGTAATAGTATCTTTTCTAACGATACACTTTCCCTTATCTTTTCAGATGGGATCATAGATATTAATACTATTTTTCAAGAATTACAAACTTGTCCTGCCCAAGGAATATTCCTTTGTTTTGATATATTTTATTCTTGTCCCAGTTTGTTAACAAAAGACAATCCAAAATACATTGACATTTCTCTATTACAACAAAATACTTGTGTACTTTTCAGTGCATCGCACAATAGCATGTCTTTAGAGCGAAGTGGTGTAAGTTTTTTCTCTTATTTTTTTCGTATGGCATTGCGAAATGTAGAATATTTAAACCAAACAGCAGATAAAAATAAAGATGGAGTTCTACTTATCTCAGAATTAGCAGAATGGCTTTGCACAAGCGTAACTTTATCTGGCTTTGGACAAATTCCCATATATTTTGGAACATGCAACGTTGCTTTTAAATTAGTTCAAAAAAAACCATGCATAGAATGGATAGAACCAAAAGAAATTTTAGGAGATACAACACAAGAAGTTATATTTTCAGGATTTTTGCGACATAATTTCACAATACAAAATGTCGTCTGCCAAGGAAATCCATTACGAATAGGGAAAATCACAAAAAAATGGGCACAAGGGTTACAAAAAATTTACTGGGATCATACATATTGGTTTTATGGGACATTAAAAATACAAAGTGGCATCGATTCTGTCTACTTATCTATAGAAGATGAAAATGGTCAATGGTTTGTTCATGAATTTTTTTTACCTAAACGAAAAAAAGGATGGCATAATGAATGGATGCCCATGGGAATGACAAAAAGCCATAAAAAAAATACATATATTTGGGGAAAAGACAATTCTGAAATGGTCTATATTCCTACTGGAATAGCCATCCTCGGATTTTCTCAAGAACAAGCTCAAGAATTGAAAGAGCATATTTCAGAACTGCTCACATATTTACAAGAACAAAAAAAATGGAATCACCAAGATTTAAATATTCGCTTAACATTGCTAGCTAGTCTTGAATCTTGCAAAAAAACGTTGCAAGAAGTGTCAGAAAAAATGCAAAGCGTATACAAAAAAACAGAAACATGGAGCAACATACATAGCCATTTAGGGAAAACAGAAGAAAATAATCAACAAACAGAAAAAAACATAAATCAAGAATGTTCTTTTCCCGAAGAACTCGCAGAATTAAATAAATCTAGCAACATATTTACAGAAAAAGATTTTTTTATCAGTGCCACAAATTTATTGCGACAATGTTATACAGATATAGAACGATTACGAGGATTATTGCACGAACAACAGGAAATTTACCATTATCTAGAGAACATTTTAAACAACTATAAAACGTTTGTAGAAATTTACAAAATACAAGAAATAAACATCAATGGATTTTACATGGACAAATACGAAACATCGAATCAACAATATAGTATATTTTGTCAACAAACAGCACGTCCCTATCCACCCAATTTTATAGAAAAAGATCCGCAATTACCAGTAGTACATGTGTCTTGGTATGATGCACAAGCATATGCTACTTGGAGTGGAAAACAACTTCCTACAATACAACAATGGGAATATGCCGCACGAACAACAAAAGGCTATCTATATCCATGGGGCAACTCATATCCAACATTACAAAATTGCAATGGTGATGTTCCTTCAGAAATGTCCACACCATGCCTCTTACCTAACTACAAATTAATCTATATTGATACTCTTTCAGCCTCAGAATACGGTTGCTACCATTTATCTGGCAATGTTTGGGAGTGGTGTCAAAACAAATGTCCCATACAAGGTTCTTTATTTTATATTGCCAAAGGTGGATCCTTTTCTAGCACAGAAATTTTACTTTCGCCCTGCTTTTCTATTAGTTTTCTTCCCCAAACAAGACGAAGCGATGTAGGACTTCGTTTTATAAAATAAATAATTTTCTATGCAATCCTACATAAAAAAATAAATTATCGACAATTAAAAATTAGCCTAAATCTTTTTAGTAGAATCAAAAAGGAATTTTACATGGACTTTCAAGAACGAATTGAAAATATTCAAAAATCTTTCTTAACATACCTAAAAGTTTCTCAAGCAAAAGATGGATACAGTGCCAATGCTCATCACTGTTATGCTGCTTTAGCTATGGTAATACAAGAACAAATCATCGATAAGTGGTTACAAACACAAAGAACATACCACATTCAAAAAGTTAAGCGTGTTTATTATCTATCTATGGAATTTTTGCCTGGTCGATTATTTACCAATAATCTTATCAATCTTGGCATATTAGATGAAGTTCGACAAGCCATTGAAACATTCAATCCTAAAAAATACAAACTGGATGGTTTTGAATTAAAATTAAATTGGGATGATATATATAACTTAGAAGAAGACCCTGCATTAGGAAATGGTGGTCTAGGTCGCCTTGCTTCTTGTTTTCTCGATTCTATGACAACATGCAATTACCCTGCAATAGGTTATGGACTGCGCTTTCGTTATGGAATCTTTAGACAAGGTATAGAAAATGGACAACAAACTATCCACGGTGATGAATGGTTAAAAACACCGTATGCTTGGGAAATTCCACAACATGGTTATACTATTCCTGTACCATTAGGTGGTAAAGCATATCAACAAACACAACAAGATGGAAAATTGAAATGGGTTTGGGAACCAGATGATTATGTACTTGGTATGCCCTATGATATTCCTGTGACTGGCTATGGCACAAATAACGTCAATACATTACGACTTTGGCAAGCAATGGCAGACGAAGAATTTGATTTAAATAAATTCAACGATTGCTTTTATACATCAGCGTTGCAACGAAAACTTGAGGCAGAAAAAATTACGCAAATTTTATATCCCAATGACAAACATTTGGCAGGTAAACAACTTCGATTCTTGCAACAATACTTTTTAGTTCGATGCACCATTTTTGATATTATTCGTCGATTTGAGGCTAATTATCAAAAAAATTACGATCTTTTCCCAGAAAAAGTTGCTATTCAACTCAACGATACACATCCTGTTCTTGCAATTCCAGAACTCATGCGTATTTTATTAGATGAAAAAAATTTTTCATGGGAATATTCTTGGGACATTGTGTCGCGCACATTTGGATATACAAACCATACTATTATGCCAGAGGCTTTAGAAAAATGGTCTGTTGATTTTTTTCACCAATACTTACCACGTCACCTTCATATTATTTATGAAATCAATAGTCACCTTATGAGTGATATTTCTATATATTCACCTGGCAATAATGAACTCTTAGAACAAATGAGCCTAGTAGAAGAATATCCAGAAAAAAGAATTCGAATGGCACATTTAGCTACTGTGGCTTCTCATACAGTCAATGGAGTATCTAAATTACATTCAGAAATTCTAAAACAACGCATTTTAAAACAATTCTACAACGTATATCCAGAAAAATTTCAAAATAAAACAAATGGAATCACACCAAGACGTTGGCTTATGATTGCCAATCCAGAATTGACCCAACTCATTACAGAATCTATTGGATCTGAGTGGCCTACAAACTTAGAAAAACTTGAAAAACTTGAAAATTTTATTCAAGATTCTAGTTTTCGAGAAAAATTTTACAATATCAAACACAATAACAAAGTAAAACTTGCAAAATTTATCAAAGAAACACAAGGCATTGACATAAATCCTTATGCTATATTTGATGTACATGCCAAACGAATTCATGAATACAAGCGCCAACTCTTAAACTTAATGCATATTATTACACTTTACATACGGATTAAAAACAATCCCAATGAAAATATCCATCCCCAAGTTTTTATATTTGCAGGTAAAGCAGCACCAGGATATGACATAGCATGTCTTATCATACGATTTATTCATGGAGTTGCGAATATTATTAATCAAGACCCCGATATCAAAGACAAACTCAAAGTAATTTTTATTCCGAATTATAAAGTAACTTATGCACAATGCATCATACCTGGAACTGATATTAGTGAACAGATCTCTACCGCAGGTATGGAAGCTTCTGGTACTGGCAACATGAAATTCGCATTAAACGGTGCACTTACCATTGCTACATTAGATGGTGCTAACCTTGAAATGATGGAACACATCGGACAAGAAAATATGTTTCCATTTGGAATGACTGCAGACGATGTATATGCAATAACACAACACTATGATCCTAGAGAATTTTATGACAACTGTCCTTTACTACAACAAGCCATTACTCTTATCAGAAGCAACTATTTTTCTATGTACGATCCCCATCTTTTTAATCCACTCATTGATGCACTCTTTCGATTTAATGAACCATATTACATTTTAGGCGACTTCCAAGCATATAGCGATGCTCAAAGCATTATTCAAAGAACATATACCAACAAAGAATCTTGGATTACAAAATCTATTTACAACGTTGCTCGTGTAGGCTTCTTTAGTGCCGATAGAGCTATTGAAGAATATGCCAAAGATATCTGGAAAATTCAAAAAGTATTCCAAAAATAATATTTAGACAGTAAAGTTTACGTATAGTATAAAAATTTTATTTTGGCATTACATAATTAAAAGGCTATCAAATTAGGGTGTATACTAATTTGATAGCCTTTTAAATTTTATAAGACTCTTTAGCTATAATTATAAGTATTATATTATTTTGAATACCTAACAATGATTAACTATAATTATATTAGTATGTTCTATTACCTCACACATTTTTTTATTTCTAGATATGAGACTATTTGTTTATTTTTTTTTTATTGGATATTTTATAAATATTATCGTATATTTATAACAGATAGATATGAATAAATATTTTTCATACAATAAATATACACAGTTAACCAAACCATTTATATTATTTGTAGTTATATTTATTATGACGAAATTATTAGTGTTAGTTTAGATCTTTTTCATGTAAAACAACAAGAAATTTTTTATTTAAATGGCAAACACTTCATTTCATCATGGGAAATTAGTTATAGTCAATGTAATTGGGAAATACAACCCAAAATTGCTTCATAATATGAAAAAATGAACTGTATCCCTAATATAATTATAGAGGATATTTCACTGAACTCATCCAAAATTAAGCTTTTTTTAAAATAGGGTATCTATATGAAAAAAAAATATAAAAAAAAGCTCATTTGTAAAAATAAAGGCAATGCACTCATTCTTGTATTAGGATGCATGCTCTTATTATCAGTTATGAGTATTACCTTTGTTCTTACAAGCACCATGGAAATGAAAACAGGAACAATGTATTCAGATATCACAGATGCAGAATTATTGGCAGATGCTGGAATAGAATTTGCCATTGGACAATTAAAACAAATATTCAGAGAAAAAATCACTACAGTAGATCGAAGAACTTGGCTATATTCTATCATGCACTTCAAAAATTCAGAAGATAACAGAATTGATAATATAGAAGTAGCAGCTGGCATTCCTTTAGATAAAATAGAAAATTATTTAGAAAATGAAGAAAATATAGATATTTCTGTTTCATTTCCTTTATTAACAGACAATAAAATTTCAGGACATTGTTCTACAGGTCAATATGCCTTAAAAATTTTAGACACTACATCTCAATTTCCTTTAAATAGTCATGTTAGCCAACACCAAATCAATTGTGCTGTAGGCATTGCTAGTCATGATCCCTATGATAATTATAATAGAGAAGAAGAAGAGATAAAAATGGGGGCTATGATCAACACATTGAGCGAAGAAGTAGGAAAATTAAAACAATGTGAAGGGTTATACGATGCAACAGGACCTTTTCATGGTTTAGGTAGAGAAATTATAAAAAGACGAAATGAACTGCAAGGTTTTACTAGTAAATATGACCTTTTAGGTGAATATGAAAATGGGAAGACCATTACTAACGAAGATTTACACTATATGTGGGATTATATCACTGTATATCCTACTTGGGAAAACATGAATAATTATAATATCTATCGAAATATTGCACCTAAAAATTTAACAGAAAACACATATCGCATAGAATATAGAGTACCAGTCAATATTAATACTGCTTCTCGTCCTGTATTGATTGCTATTTTGAAAAATTTGTCTATGAGTGAAAAAAATAGCCAAGGACAATTTGTAGAAGTAACTTCGATTAGTAAAGCAGAAGCAGAAAAAATAGCAGATAAAATTATTAAATTTGCACAATATAAAGATATTGAAGGTCAAAGTAACTCTGAAGAAGAAGTCAATGTATCAGATAAAACATTTACAAACTGGGAAGCTTTTTATAAATTTATTGATCAATTAACTTCTTCTGGAGATGTTTTTACAACAGACCATCCTCTAAAAAATGCTCTACTCAAAGCAAATTTTGATCCCAATGTTCATTTACATGAAAGTAATCCTGATTATGCTGTTTACCAATCTTTGACAAAGTTAAACTTATTTCATTATTCTACAGAATTCTGTTTTTTCCCTCTAGGTATGTTTGAAATTTCATCTTATGGAAAAATCTTAGATCCAAATGAAAATCTAATTTCTAGTAGTTTAAAACAATCTTTAGTGTCTATTTTTGATTGCATTTACCAGACAAGCCAATATGACTTTGAATGTGGTCCTGATGGATATATTGCTCATACTACAATAGTCCCTAATTATAGTACATTACAAGATGCACTTGCTGAAAATTTATTAGTCTATGAACAGAATAAACCTGAAAATCGTATAGGAACAGAAGATACATTTCAAAAAGGATCAGATACTGGAACTTCTAAAATTCCTGGAATTGGATTGAATGCATTTTCTTTTGGCAATAACACAAAAAAAGCATATGTAACTCCTAAAGACTTATGGTCTGCTTCTAGCCAACTTTTTGGACACATAGTTCCTAATAATCTTCACACCATCACAGGCTGTTCTGTTTTAGATAATAACACGTATCTTTTTAACCTTTCTGAGATGTATCGTACAAGACAATATCCAAACTTACGAACAAGTCAACCTAAAGATTTTTATAGAACTATGGATGACAAGACTGGATTGATTCAGTCGCCTAGTATAAAAGGAAATTTAGTTTCTGATGGTTGTATTTTAAACGACAATTTGCAACATCTCCAATTTAACATCACAGAGAATAATTTTCCACCTATTGACGGAGAAGGGTTGATCCATTTTTGGTTTAAAATCGATTCTCAATGGGATAATGATCAAGAGTGGAGAACAGTTTTCTTTTCTGACCAAACTGAAGATTCACCTAATTTTTATGGAATTCAAAGAGAAATTCAATTTAAAATTTATTCACCTAATCAAACAGAAGATTTTCAACAAGATCCTTTTTTGCGAAAAATGCACATTCGATTTCGACATAACTTATATGGTGATATTAATGATACGATTGCTAGGCATATTATGAAATTGCCAGAGCCACCTAAGCCTACTGATGGAACAGATGCTGGAGATGCTACTGGTGGAACAGAAGATGGAGATGCTACCGGTGGAACAGAAGATGGAGATGCTACCGGTGGATCAGAATCTACTGAATTTACAGGGATGTATACTTCTACAGTAAAAGAATTAACCTTAGATCCTGTTACTCATTATGGAATTCATACTAATAAATGGTATCATTTAGCATTGCGATTTCATAAGGGAGCAAGCATGTATAATTTTGAAGAGACAGCAAATAAAATTTCTTGTTTCGTTCTCTTTGGAGATTTTTATAAATCTGAAAAAAAGGAAGAAAATATTCAAGATCCAGAAGATGGAGAAGGGGAAGATGGAGAAGGGGAAGATGGAGAAGATGATGGAAATGAACAATCTCCTGGAACAGGAGAAAGTTATTCGCAAGACATACAAAATTCATATACAGTTGCTGGAAATTATCCTCCTTTATATACGATATCTAATCCCAATAATCACAATACATTGTACATTGGATCCCATAATACAGACGCAACAGAACCTCCCTATATGACTATCGATGAATTTTGTATTTCCAATACAATTAAAAATACTATTGACGATCCTTCTTATTTGCCATCTCGTTTTCCTTTCCCTCAACACGTTGGCTCAGAGGTAGAAATAGATGATCAAACATACAATGGTTCTTATGGTATCTTTCAAAGTAAAATTCGAAGCCATGACATAGAAGGTGATGTGACTTCCATTACATGCACGCCTCGATTCGGAGGAAATATGGGATTTGCACTCGGATTCATAGAACAGGCTACTTCAGAAATTGAATTGATAGATAGTCGTGTAAAGTCATGGTGGGAAGATATTAAGAAAAAGTATAGTGACGATGAGGATAAATCTAAATGGAAACTAAAACTAACAGCATTTAATACAAAAATAACACTAAAAGAAACAGCAACAGAATTAGATAAACCATTTAATCCATCATTTACATTATCACTTTGGCGTAAAAATTTTCCAGGCGAAACACAACAAGAAACCTTCAAAATTCCTGCTCAAATAACAATGTTTCAAAATGACAATCAAGAAATTATTATTCCAACAATTCTGCAAATATTTACCCCTGGTCATCCAGATGGATTTAATGGAACTCCTAAAATGAAATGGACCAACAATGCAGACTCAGATAATACAACCCCTCTGGGGGTACCTTATAACCCTAAAGTTTGGCTACTAACAAAAGATAATATAAGTACATTACAAAATCAATGGACTTTAAGATCTGACAATGGTGGAGCAGATACATATAATATCTATATCGACAAAAAAACACAACAAAGCCCTGGGTGGAAAACATTGGATGAACTGTACAATGATGTACTTTATAAATGGTTTAAGTCTACAGAAGTGATTAGCAATAATAAAAATTCAGAAACTATTTGGTATGCAAAGACGATTGATCGCTTTATTGATATATTAGTCAACATAGATGATACATATTTCTTGGAAAAAACAGAAAATGACTTTCGTTTTACATATTCCATTCGATTTCCTGGAAAGATACAGAATACAAGTAGTGTTCTATTTAATAGTCCTGCAGTGGATGATATTACAGTTATCTATGTTTTCCAAAACCATATTTATCACAGTATATATTGATATTATTCCTTGTATATTTCCAAAATTAAGAATGTGTGATTTTTTCACACATTCTTGGGAAAAGCACAATCAGATTTTTTTTATCACTAAAATACTATATTATGTGTTATAATATATATGTATATTGATTATATATTATATAACACATAATATAGTATTTTTTCATATTTCTTACTTTTATAAAAAAGGAACAATATATGATACAAAAAAAATTAAAATATATATCTAAGAAAAAAGGAAATGCTTTAATCCTTGTTCTTTTTACCATGTTTTTATTAGCTACTATGAGTATATTTTTTATTTCTTCTAGCACATTAGAAATGAAAATTAGTACTACCTATTCTGATATGACAAATGCTAGCATAGTAGCTGATGCTGGCATGGATTATGCTATTGGAAAATTAAAAGAAACATTTTCATCGAGCATTACTAAAGTAGGACGTTCTTCTTGGTGGTTTCAAAAACATTTAGAATTTGATGAAATAGCTAAAACTATTCAGGCGAACACAAATATTGGTGATGAATACGATGATTCTGCTGCTGGTCTATCTATAGAAAAACTTGAATCTCATGTAGAAACTTCACCATCTTATAAATTAGAAAATAAAGAAGAAAACAATTACACAGTTCGAAATAATATATCTGGTTTTCTCCCTCGAATTATAACACAAAGTAATCCTAGTGTTTCTAATCAAAACGTAGATTTACAAACGTATACACTCAAAATATTAGATACTACTTCTCAATTTCCTTTAAATAGTCATGTTACGCAATCACAAATGAATGAAGCATTAAATTTTGTCCATCCTGCAAATTCATTTGATGAACAGTATAAAGACTCGACTGCCACTATCTTAGGAAATATGCTCGATATTTTAAGTCGAGAAGTTGCTAAATTACAACATTATCAAGATTCAGACCAATATGATATACAAGGTCCTTTTCATGGTCTAGGAAAAGAAATTATAAAAAAACGAAATGAATTGCAAGGATTTAGTAGTAAATATCAATTGATTGGTGAATATGGTGATAAAAGTATTTCTCAAGAAGATGTATTATTTATGTGGGATTATATTACAGTATATCCTCAATGGAAAGAAATGTATGAAAATACAATATATAGAAACATTGCCCCTATTCAGAACCATACAGAAGATAGCTATCGCATAGAATATAGAGTGCCTGTAAATATCAATACTGCTTCCTACCCTGTTTTAATTGCACTTTTAGAAGGACTTTCTATTGCAGATCCGCTTACTACTTTAACCGAAGGAAATGCAAAAACAGTAGCAACAGCTATTTTATCGTATCGACATAAATATAATTTTGAAAGTTGGCATGATTTTTACCAATATATAGACACATTAAAAAAAACAGGTGCTTTAGAAGAATATAAATGTGCCTTGATTAAAAGCAATTTTGACCCCAATGTACATTTGAAAAAAGGTAACCCAGATGCTCCTATCTTCCAATTAGTGACAAAAACACAATTCTATCACTATAGTACTGAATTTTGTTTTTATCCTTTAGGAAAATTTGAAATCACATCTTTAGGTCAAATTTGGGATGTACAAAATAATGTGGTTGCTTCTAGCAAAAAAAACTCCGTAGTATCTATTTTTGATACTTTATATCATACAAGCCAATATGATTTTGAAGGTGGTCCTGATGGTTTTTTAGCAGAAAATGGTGATTATCAACATGTTCCAGATTCAGAAAATTTAATTGTATATGATCCTAAAAAACCTGAATTAAGAGAAAAAGGTAATCCTCAAATATTTAAACAAGATCCAGATATTGCTAATCCAGATTATGGCGAAGGTCTTCATGCTTTTTCTTCTGGCAACAACACACAAAAATCTTATTCATCAGTTAGGCAACTTTGGGATGATACTAGTAAAATCTTTGGTCATATTGTTCCCATTGTAAATAAAGAGTCTATTTTTGTACAAACTGGCACTGCCATACAAGAGCCAAATTATCTTTTTACTCTTTCTTGTTCCTCTTTAAATAATACAATAGAACATTTATCAGAAGCACAACAAAAACTTGCCTATCCAAGCCCTAATTTTACAACAGGTGATTGCAATAACATAGGTGGTAATCTATATTCAGATGGTTTTCTTCTAGATGAAAGCACTTCTCATTTACCATATGAAATCACTTCGCAAAATTTCCCTGATATGGATGAACCAGGTCTCGTACACTTCTGGTTTAAAATTTCACAAAATTTCTCAGAACATGATTGGAAGACTGTGTTTTTTTCTAACCAAACAAAATCACAGGGAGATAATGGCATACAAAGAGAAATTCAATTTAAAATATCAAAACCAAGTACAACTAGTCAGGATAGATTCCTACGTCGTTTACAAATTCGGTATCGAAATATATTATTTGGAAATATTACAGAAAATTTTATAACAGACACATTAAAATTAGTCCTTCCAGTACAAAACAATAATCAAGGTACACCTGGGGAAAATACAGGATCTTCCGAAAATACAGAAAATACAGAATCTTCCGAAAATACAGGATCTTCCGAAAATACAGAAAATACAGGATCTTCCGAAAATACAGAAAATACAGGATCTTCCGAAAATACAGAAAATACAGGATCTTCCGAAAATACAGAAAATACAGAATCTTCCGAAAATACAGGATCTTCCGAAAATACAGGATCTTCCGAAAATAACAACAATACACAACAAAATATTATAGATCCAAGCAACAGCATTTTTTTATACACAAATGTTGTCTATGATTTAGATCCTACGAAATCGTACGGCATTCATACAAATAAATGGTATCATCTAGCAGTTCGTTTTCATGAAGGTACAAATACTATGTACTTTCTTAATTCCTCTCATAAAGACGAATGCATGAAAATAGTTGGAGATTTTTATGCTGACAAAACATTACATGAAAATTCACAAGAAAATGCAGTCTACAATAATTCTTTAGAAGTATCATATGAAACCTACACTGCTCCTATAATTATAGAAAGTTTTCATTCTGAATATATTTCTGAAAATGTATTTTTTATAGGAGATCCTTTTTCAGATAGCAACTTACCTATATGCATGACGATCGATGAATTTCATATTGGAACTACCATTGATAATACTATAGATCATCCTCGTTACCTTCCTACTCGCTTCCCAAGAACAGAAAAAAATATAGCCATCAACAACTCTACGATCAATGCATATGGTATTTTTCAAGGGAAAGTCAAAGGACATGGTATTGCAGGTAATATTTCTTCTGTATCTTGGACACCTCGCCTTTGTGACGTCCAAGATACAGAATATTCTGTACAAATTACAGAACATGCTCCTATTATGAATAATAATATTGTGATACAAACAACACAACCACCAGAAAATGTGAATGTAGAAACTACCACCAATGCTGAAAACCCCTTAAAATTGCCTTTAGATCTAATTCAAAAATTACAAGAAACATTGGGGGAAAATTATATACAACAAATGATCAATATGACAAATTGCAAGATTGAAACCACTTTAAAAGTGAAATATGAATGGGAAGCTTCAAATAATGGATATTGGCGGGGTGATGATGGTAGATATAACGTAAATAAATCTTTAACTTTTGTAAACATGAAATTAACTTTATCTCAAGGTACGATCATTGAAACAAATGTTACTACAGACACTTTTTTACCTAGTAAAACTAAAGATACTGTATGGATTCGTCTTACAAGTGGAAATGCTCCAATTAATGTGGCGACTAATTATCCTGCCTTTCAAGGAAATTGGACTCCTGACCCAGATTTTAAATCTGGACAACACGATGGCGTATATAAACATAATGATAATAAATTTGATAACCAATTAGTTCGTACAGATACATTCCAAACAAACGATGTGATTGATACTATCAATGCTTTTAATCGAATGTTTACTAGCCAAGGTGATATTGATCCAGATGAATTAAATATTAAAGATGAAACACCATCAGATCATCCTGTAGAGAGCGAATGGTTTTTTACACAATTAATACCTAAGAGCATGCCTAGTACAAATCCAAGTGATCCTTATATCCTTAGCGAAAACAATCAATTCAGATATACGTATAATATTGCATTTCCCTCTATAGGACAAACAGAAGAGACAACTCCCATGGCATCTCCTGGTATTTTTAATAGTCCAATTATCGATGATGTTACCGTTATTTATTTACTGCAACAACACGTTTTTTGTGACAGATATTAATACAATCATACATCAAAAAAGAGTGGTCTAGTCTTGGATCACTCTTTTTTTTTCAATAAAATTATTCTTAGGTGCAAGATTTTTCTTGCACCTAAGAATAAACTATGCAAGATTTTTCTTTCATATACTTTTTTCACTTTATATCTTATAGAATAAGTCTTTATACAATGGATCATTAGATCAGATTTTATATCTATATTGTATTGGTATACTTTTTGCTACAATACTATTACACAATATACAATTATAATGTAATATATATAATGTACATTGTATAAAATTTTTGAAAATATAATTGTTATTACAATATTTTAAAATATAAATACCATTCTTATAACAATAATTCTTATTGTAGAAAAAGTGAAATATATATGAGTTTATTAAATTATACAGCATTAGAATTTATCTCGCAAGTGTTTCAATGTGATATTAAAGACATCAAAAATATCCAAGCTATGAAAAATGGAATGACTAATGATTCTTATGTATTTGATGTCGATCAAAAACGATACATTATCAGAATACCTGGCAAAGGATCTGCTGAACTTGTAAATCGCAAAATGGAATATAACGTATACCAAACAATTGCAGAGTACAATATTACAGATCCCATGGTTTATCTTTCTGCTGAAAATTCTTATAAAATTACAGAATATTTAGATAATGTGCAAAATTGTGATCCAAGAAATTGGGAAGAAGTTGAAATTAGCATGAATGCATTGCGAGCATTCCATAATTTGAAACTTACAATGGACTATTCCTTTGCTATTTACGATAACATTGAAAAATATGATAAATTGATTGCAGACCATGGCTCAGAATTCAGCAATTACCAAGAAAATAAAGAAAAGGCCTATGAGCTTAGAGATTTTATTCAAAAATATGCCCAACCTTTTTACTTGTCACACATTGATTCTAACCATGACAACTTTTTATTGAACAACCAACAAAATCAAGTATTTATGATTGATTGGGAATATGCTGGAATGCAAGACCAAGACCTTGACATTGCCATGTTTACAATTTACGCTGGTTATAATAAAGAAGAATTTGACAAATTAATTTGTATTTACTGCCAAGGAAAATGCAAACTTGCACGCCGTTTAAAAATTTATGCATATGCCTGTATTGCTGGATTTCTCTGGGGAATTTGGGCAGAATACAAAAAAATCTGCGGTGTTGATTTTGGAGACTATACTAACCTACAATATTCTTATATTGAAAATTACTATCCCATCATCAAAGAAGAAATGAAAAATATATAAAATAGGAAGAAGAGAAAGGAAAGGATTATGATCCCAGTAGATAATGCAATTTTAATGGCAGCTGGTGCTGCCTCTCGCATGGCTCCTCTATCCTATGAATGCCCTAAAGCATTACTCAGAGTGCATGGCGAAATTCTCATTGAACGCCAAATAAGACAACTACAAGAATGTGGGATTAAAGAAATTATTGTTGTCCTTGGCTACCAAAAAGAAAAATTTCAATACTTACAAGACAAATACAATGTCATCCTACTAGAAAATAACGAATACAATATTAAAAACAACCACTCAACCTTGTATGTAGCAAGACAATATTTAAAAAACAGCTATATTTGTACTGTAGATATGTACTATACCATGAACCTTTTCCAATCTCACGAGCCTCATGCCTATTACTCTGTAAAATACGATGAAGGGGAAACAGACGAATGGTGTGTCGAGACAGATAAAAACGACAGAATTATAAATGTCCAAATAGGCGGTCGAGATTCTTGGACTATGACAGGGCATGTTTTTTTTACCCGTGAATTTTCTAATAAACTAATTCCGTACCTTGAACAAGCATACCACGATCCCAATGCAGCAAACATGTATTGGGAAGACCTCTATATCCAACACCTTGATGAATTCGATATGTATGCTAAAAAATATAAAAACGGTTTGATGTTAGAATTCGACAGCTTAGAAGATTTACGTCAATACGACCCTACCTACAAAACAAATTCTGGCTCTAAAATTTTACAAACAATCTGTCAAAAACTCCATTGCCTAGAAGAAGATATCATTAATATCAAACCAATAAAACAAGATGCGGAAGCCATTGGATTTCAATTCCACTGCCACCAAGAACAATACTATTATTTGTACAAGACAGAAGAACTTGTACAAGAGCTAGAATCATTGCTAGCTAGTTAATATACAACATATTCATCCTGATCAAAGAGTGAATGTAGATGCATTTCGCTCTTATAAAAGAGTGAAATGCATCTCGCATATCACTCTTTTATAATCTATACTAATAATTAATATTCTATCAACTAAATTACAAAATCTAATTAGATTACAAAATCTGAAAGGAAATCTTTCCATATGCAAGAACCTATAGAAAATAAAGTTGCAGACAACTCATCTTCTGCACCAAAAACAAAAGAATCCCTCCTGCGAAAACTAGACAAACGAATTATGTTTGTACCTCTTTGCTGTATTGTCATTCTCTGTTTTTTATTCTCTTTTTCACCTGAAAAATCTAACACTACACTTGAAAACATTCGTAATTTTTTTAGTGATCAACTTGGTTCCTATTATATTCTTATGGGAATGGGTTGCGTGCTTTGTACCATGTACATGGCAATCTCCAAATATGGAGACATTAAATTAGGTAACATTGATAAACCACAATATGGCACTTTTCAATGGGGAGCCATGATATTTACTTCTACCATGGCAGCAGATATCTTATTTTTCTCCTTGCACGAATGGGCACTTTATTATGCAGATCCTCACACACAAACAATGGGAAGTTTACAAGATTGGGCACCCACATTTGCCTTATCTCACTGGGGACCAATTCCTTGGAGTTTCTACATTGTCTTAGCAATTCCTTTTGGATTTATGCTCCACGTTCGAGGCATTAAACGCCAAAAATTTTCAGAAGCATGCCATCCTCTCATACCTGCTAAACAAAAAAACTTTTGGACAAAAACCATTGACATTATCTCTGTTTTTGCCCTATTGGCAGGCACAAGCACTACTTTTTCCCTAGCCACACCTCTACTTGCTACAGCTACCACTCATATTCTAGGAATTGAACAAAGCAGAATGGTGACTATACTCATCCTACTTACTATTGCTACAGTCTATACCATTACCATTTGGTTTGGAATGTTAGGAGTTGCAAAACTTGCCAATATTTGTGTCTACATTTTCTTTATTTTACTTGCCTACTTCCTATTTCTAGGCAATGAAACTAGATACATCATTGAAACAGGCATCACTGCTATTGGAAATTTAGCACAAAACTTTATTCGAATTTCCACTTGGATGGATCCAAGTCGTACAGAACCCTCTTTCCCACAAAATTGGACCATTTTCTATTGGGCATATTGGATGGCATGGTGCATTGCAACACCCTTCTTTATTGGTGTCATCAGTAAAGGACGAACTATTAGAAATACTGTATTTGGAGGATACTTCTGGGGATTAGCAGGAACTTTTGCCTCCTTTATCATCTTAGGAAATTATGGTCTTCGACAACAAACATCAGGTGTTCTTGATGTAGCAGGAAGCATTGCAGCAACTGGAGATGCATACCAAGCCATTATTAATATTTTTAACACACTCCCTTTACCAAAAGTGGCTCTAGGTCTTCTTGTAATTACAATGATTGCTTTCTATGCAACTACATTTGATGCTATTACTATGGTTATTTCTTCTTATACCTATAAACAACTAGACCACGACCAAGAACCTGATAAACGAGTTCGAATTTATTGGGCAATCTTATTTATTTTACTGCCCATAGCACTTGTTTTTGCAGAAAGTAGCCGACAACAACTTTATTCATTGTCTATCATCGCTGCATTTCCTATCGGTATTATTATTATATTAATTGCAATCAGCTTCTTTAAAGACGCCAATAAATATTTTCAAGAAAACAAAAAACAAGTAGAATAAACATATAACTATTTCATACATAGTAAATATAATGTGGAAATTACTCTGAAATATCAAAATAATTTCCACATTATCTTATACTACCCTCAAAAAAATCTGCTACCATACTTGTTAAGTCATAAATCAATCTAAAAATGCCTCCTTATACTCATAATCAATATTATATTTTTGTTCTAGCAAAATTATTTGATGTGCATATTGTTCATATATATCTTGTAAAGTAATCGTGCAAAATTGCGTTCTACAACCTAGAGGTCTATAAATATGACTTGTACAAAGATTATCTTTTTGAAAACAACAAATGCCTTGTTGCAATGTATAAGGTTGTTGATTTTTTTCCATGCTATACAATTCTTCTATATGGTAAATATAAAGACGCATTCCATTTGTTGAAAAATTACAACATTCCCCACAACATTGACATTTTACATTTAATTTTGCAAGTTCAGATTCCAAATCTTCATAAATACTTTCTAATTCTTGAAATGCTTTTGCATACATAACAATTCCTATTTTTTAAGATATATAATTCCTATTTCCCTAAATACAGAATCTTTTAAAAAAAGACTAAAAATATAATGCTACTTTCTATCAATACAGAATCTTTTAAAAAAAGCTTGTAAAATAAAAATCTAATAGTACAATACAATATAAGGTTTTGTTTTATACAACGTATATTTAAGGGTATAATAATCATGTCTAGTCAACCTACCTATGAATTTTACAAAGACGACATTAAAAAAATGTCGCCTATTCGTGCAATTGCAAGTACTTTATTGTATCACAAAAATCCTGAATTTCCTCGTGAAATTTTAACTCCAGAGCGTGCGTATAAATTGGCATCTCAACAAGCCAGTGTAACTATCACAGACATGCCCATTTACGAAGTCGCAAGAAAACGTTACCGTTTACCTAAAAATGCAACTATTCTAAATGAATATACTGGCAAGGTTGTAGGACGAGCTGCACAGGCTCGTAGATTCTATGATAGAGCCTCAGAAGAACAAAAAAAAGAATTACGAGACATTCTCATGGATGCAGTCTATGAAATGCAAAAAAAACCTTTAATCCAAGCAGAAGCAGTCATTGGTCTTGATCCAGGTCTTATGATCAAAGCACACATGATTGCAACAGTAGAAGATGCTAACAATGTTTGGAACTGGTATCATAACTTCACACCCTATGAAATTTGCAAAAAAGAATACGACAATAGTGATCCTCTTCCTATTCAGGACATCATCTTCATTTCTGATCCCTCTTGGAGACACCCTGATTATCCAAAAGGTCTTGCCCTATTTGATCCTTATGAAAACGTTGTTGTCAACCTAGGTATGACATATTTCGGAGAAAGAAAAAAAGGTACACTCACCTTAGCTTGGTCTTCTGGTATGAGACTTGGTCAAGTAGCTTGCCATGCAGGCATCAAAGAAATAGACTTTACAGAATGCGAAGATCCAAAATACCATCCATTAGGCAAACGCTCTATTTCCTTTTTTGGTCTTTCTGGTAGTGGAAAATCTTCCTATACCAATTCTCACGACCATGCTGGCACACTACCAGCAGGATTCAAACGAAAAATTCTTCATGACGATGCCTATCAAATCGATATTGAAAACAAACTCTGCCGCGTTTGGGAACCCACTCTATTTGATAAAACAGACAGTAGAGAAATGGATCACCCAGACTGGAAATACTGCATTTCAAGCCAAAACAATGCTGTCTTACCAATAGATGGAGAACTTCGCATTCTAGGACAAGATATACGAAATAAAAACGGTAGAGCCATTTTTGATAGAGACCTACTTGGTGCCAATACATATATCAATCAATGTTCCTTTCCCCATGCTCTATGTTGGATTATGAAAGACGAAACATTGCCTCCAGTTATCAAATTCGATGATAAATACCTAGCTGTTGCCATGGGTGCTACTCTCATGACAAAACGAACAGCAGCAGAAAACGTATCCATCGAAGAAATGAAAAAACTTGTATTTGAACCTTTTGCCAATCCTTTCCGAGTATACGAACTTTACAAAGACTGCGAAGGATTCTACAAAGTTCTAGAAGCAGGTGCTGAATGCTATTGCTTCAACTCTGGTGTATTCTGGGCTGGTAATGAAAAAACAGTGGACATTCCACTCAAACTCAGTCTACGACTCAACACTGCTATCCTTTGCAACGAACTAGAATGGGAACCTTGGACAGTTTTACCTGGTGCCATGATTCCTGCCAAAGAATCCATTACAAAAATTGCCCCAGAATACCTAGAAAAATACGATGCCACCAACATCAAAGATCCCGAAGCATACAAACAACTCTTTGAAAATAGATTCAACCAACGCAAAGAATACCTCAACACCTCCGATCTCAAAGACAAACCAGAACTCCTTGAGACACTTCTCAGCAAACTACAAATCAAAATCTAACAGACAATAGTAATAGAAAAAAACAGAGGGGACTGACACAGCCCCCTTTCTAGCAAAGAGAGAGACTAACCAAACGTCTCTCTCTTTTTTTGCTAAAAATATTACTCTGGGGAAAATCTGTTCAGAGGGGACTGACACAGCCCCCTTTCTAGCAAAGAGAGAGACTAACCAAACGTCTCTCTCTTTTTTTGCTAAAAATATTACTCTGGGGAAAATCTGTTCATCTGCTCTGGGGAAAATATACTCTGGGGAGAAATATTACTCTGGGGAGAAACGCATTAGAAAGAAACGTGAAATGAAATTCGTCACAATGCGTTAATATTGCTCTGTATTGCTCTAGGGAATATAGGGAATATGCTCTGAGGAAAATCTGTTCATCTGCTCTGGGGAGGTAAATATTGCTCTGGGGAAAAATATTACTCTGCTCTGGGGAATATGCTCTGGGGAATATACTCTGAGGAGGTAAATGTTGAATGTTGCTCTGGGGGAAAATATTGCTCTGGGGAGAAACGCATTAGAAAGAAACGTGAAATGAAATTCGTCACAATGCGTTAATATTGCTCTGCACAATGCGTTAATATTGCTCTGTATTGCTCTAGGGAATATAGGGAATATGCTCTGGGGAGGTAAATATTGCTCTGGGGAAAAATATTACTCTGCTCTGGGGAATATACTCTTACTCTGGGGAGGTAAATATTGCTCTGGGGAAAAATATTACTCTGCTCTGGGGAATATGCTCTGGGGAATATACTCTGAGGAGGTAAATGTTGAATGTTGCTCTGGGGGAAAATATTGCTCTGGGGAGAAACGCATTAGAAAGAAACGTGAAATGAAATTCGTCATAATGCGTTAGATTACGTAGAAATGCGTGAATGCGTGGAAACATGGTCTTCCTTTTCTCTGGGGAGAAACGAGTGCGAATCTACTCTGGGGATAATATGCTCTGGGGAATATACTCTGGGAGGTAAATGTTGCTCCGAGGGAAAATATTGCTCTGGGGAGAAACGCATTAGAAAGAAACGTGAAATGAAATTCGTCACAATGCGTTAGATTACGTAGAAATGCGTGAATGCGTGAAAATATGGTCTTCCTTTTCTCTGGGGAGAAACGAGTGCGAATCTACTCTGGGGAAAATATACTCTGAGGAAAAGAAAAAAATTTGAAAAAAAGGAGAGAATTTTTCCAATTTTGGGGAAAATTAGAGAGATTTTGCAAAAAATAGAGGGAATTTCAGGAGATTTTGCAGTGGAAAAAAAGCGTTTTGGAAGGCAATAGGAAGAATTTTCTGGT
>Ga0208195_1000371_pt1 | contig 60266 bp, 49 predicted proteins | sample AD_UKC077_MetaG_FD_184441 | JGI IMG/M metagenome (GOLD analysis project Ga0208195, IMG submission 184441) | Active sludge microbial communities of municipal wastewater-treating anaerobic digesters from USA - AD_UKC077_MetaG (SPAdes) (version 2) | ecosystem: Engineered > Bioreactor > Anaerobic >... | reverse complement strand
CGGCGGCGGCTATGGTTCGGCTTCGGTGTGTCTTCCGCAAGGTTGATACTTGTACTTTGTGGTCTTGAGTCTTTTGACTTCTTGATCCTTGAATCCTTGAGAGGGTTTGCGAAAGCAAACCCTCTTTTTTATTGCCGTAGGCAATTTTTTATATTTTTTGATATAATATATTTGAGTCTAGGTTAGTGTATGATCGTTTACGGATGATCATCACCGAACTCTTTCTCCTATGAGAAATCGCAATCAGGATCATAAAGACTAAGGTTTTTATGACAGTATTGTTGCTCTAGAGATACTGCTTACTATTTTCTAAGACAAGCAAGAAATTGTGTTGTTGGATGAAATACAGAATTGTGATTTATGTGCAATATCATACTTCGTGGTTTGTGGTGTGGATGGAAAATAGTAAAAGCTCCGAATGCCGATGGCGACTTCTCGAAGTCTCCGTACTTCAAGTTCAATGACGACAAGGTCAAGTTCGACACCAACGATGTTGACAATGCCAACGACAACTATGGTTCGGCTTCGGTGTGTCTTCCGAAGTATCAATTAAGCACAAAAGGTATCCATTACGGATACCTTTTGCTTTGTTCTACCAAGTCGCTATTTTTGTGACTTTATCCAACCACCAAGCATACGACCGATTTCATCAATAATTCCTTGAAGAAGTGTGTATTTCTTCATATCAAGACTTTTACTTTCTTTCATAAGCCGAATAAAAAATCTTATGATATTAAGTTTTACACTCGTCTTTTCGAGAAGTACTGCTTTTCTTTCTTTTGAAACATAGCTTGCTTCAAGTACAAGCTCAAGGATATCAATGATGATATTTTCTGTTCGTTCGTAAACAGAAAATCTATCTTGTTTAGGTACTAGATTTCTATATTCATGAAATGTTTTATACAACTCATGAATTTTACGAAGTATTGGCACATCATTATCATTCATATGAGAATTTATACGAATTTATTTAATAAACTTATTACTCCAGAAAACCTGTTTTTTGCGTGGGAAGAATTTAGGCGAGATAAGAAAAAGAAAGAAGACGTTCTTCTTTTTGAAAAAAACCTTGAGCGAGAGATATTTTCGCTACACAGAGATCTCAAGTCTTTTACATATCGTCATAGTGGGTATGCAGGCTTTTATATTTCAGATCCAAAGCGTCGCCATATACACAAGGCACAAGTGCGTGACAGAGTACTTCACCACGCAATTATGAGTATTTTGTACCCATTATACGAAAAGGTATTTATTCATAATTCTTTTTCGTGTCGTATCGGTAAAGGTACTCATAAAGGAGTAGAAGCGCTTAGATCAATGCTCTACAAAGCAAGTAAAAATAACACAAGAAACGTGTATATTTTGAAATGCGATATAGAGAAGTTTTTTGATTCTATCTCTCACGAGATATTACTTTCGGTACTTAGTTCGAGAATTAAAGATCAAGAACTTATGAATCTTTTAGTAGAAGTAGTGGGAAGTTTTACAAGTGACAGGTCCACACTTTTTGATAGATGTGGCGTACCGATTGGTAACTTAACCTCTCAACTTTTTGCGAATGTGTATATGGATGTATTTGATCAGTTTATAAAGCATGATCTTAAGGTGAAATATTATGCACGGTATACTGATGACTTTGTAATAGTAAGCGAGAGTAAAGAATATCTTGTACAATTATTACCGCAAATACGATCATTTCTAAAAGAAAAACTTAAGATACAGATACACCCAAAGAAAATCACGATTACCAAATTTGGTCGTGGTATTGATTATCTTGGATATGTATTATTTCCACATTTTACTTTAGTGCGTAAACGTACGCAGAAACGCGCCTTGAGGAAAATAAATGAGAAGATATTGCTTTACAAAAAAGAAGAGATTTCCAAAGACAAAGTGCACGCAACACTCATGTCTTATCTTGGAGTTCTTTTTCATGCAGATACTTTTAGATTCTCTGAAAAGTTAAAGAATGAATACTTCTTTAACGTGAGTAATTTTGACTAAGAAATTCGACTAGGTTCCATAGTCAGAATTATTTATTTTTACCACCCTTAGAAACAGTTTGTCCCTGACTTGGAGCAGGTCTAGGTGTTGGTGTTGCAGGTTTTGGTGTAGGACTTGGTTTAGATTGATCATTTTTGATTGATAGTGTGTTTTTATTTGCCATAGCTTTAAATAAAAAATATTAATAATACAAAACCAATAAGGAATAAATTAAGTGCCTTCTTATAATTTTTGTTTTTATCCTCAAGGTTTCTTGAATTTTTATCGAAAGCATTTTGATAATCTGAAAGTAATTGTTCTAAAAGAATTTCAGATTTCATTGAGCGATAATTCTTTGGATCATTATAAAAATCAACTACCCCAGTATTGTATGTTTTAACATTGAGTACATTCCAAAGGACGTAGATAGAAAACCCAAAAATAATGATAGGTATAAATAAAAGACTGCATAGATGATGAATACTTTGTATATAAAATATAACAATAGCCATTTCAAGTGCGATCATAACACCTGCTTTTGAATCTAAACCGTTATCAGCATTCAATTGATAATCGACCTTATCCCTCGTGGCACTTACAAGTATTTCTAGTGATTTAAGCTTATCTTCTTGTTCACTCATATAACATCTTTTAAGTTATTCCACTTATTAAATGACGAAGAATAAGAATAAGTTTTATTGGCATTTACTTTCCACCCATTCGGACCATCTTGTACGACTATTCCTCCCGCAAAACCTTTCTTATTCTTGATCCATTCTTGCAACGCTTCTGCTTTGTATTTAGTGTCAGAAATTTCAGCAGTAGATCCTTTCTTGGTATCAACGATCCAGACAGTGTTTTTGGTCTTGAATATCCAATCAGGATAGAAAAGCTTTTCCTTGTTTTCATCTGGGTTGTAATATGAGATTGAGAAAAATTCACTTCCTGTATCTCCGTTCTTGTACCACCAGATCACATCCTTGTTTGATTCTAGGAATTTTATAAATTCTTTTTCGTTGTCTTCACCTTTGTAATCTTTTTCTATATAAAAAGGTTTTAAAGCAGATTTTTTAACGCTCATTTCTTCATATTGATCAGTAAAGAAAAGAGTATCTCTTGGAATTTCAATGGTTTCAATCCTCTTTGAGCGTTCAGATTTCTTATTTACTTCTTTCTCACGGAGTGGTCTATATTTTTCAAGTGCAATACCGATAATTGGAGCAAGTACACTTGTCTGACTTAATAAATCATTAACTACTATAGTATAAATAGACTGACGATCTTGCTTAGTTAATTCTAAGAGCCACACGTTAAGTGCTGTTTTAAGTTTTCCCCAAGAACGCTCTGGTGCAAACTTTTTCTTCTCATCTATTTGTCTTGAAATATGCTTGAAGCAGAGTAGGTTATACAAACGCTCAAGATCATGTTGTGACATCTCTTGATCATGGCTTCCACCTTCGGAAATCAATTCTTTGGTAAAATTGTCATAATCATCAATTTCAACCCCAACGATAAGACCATTTGTTACTTTTGGTTTTGTTTCTAATCCTTTCTTTTCTAATTTTGCAAGTGACTGAGCAGGAGTATTTTTACTAATATCAAAGTACTCGTTCGCTACAGCACTAAAAGTTTCTTGGAAAGAATCACCAAGATCATTATAGTCGGTACGACTCATGAATACTGATTCAATTGTTATCGGTTCGATTTCTGATTTTCGATAACTTCCATAAATTGCAGGACGGTTATCGGTTTTATTTTTTCCATATTCAGTTAAAACCTCATTTCGCTTGTAGTTTGTATAAAGGTACCCAAGATTTAATTCTGGAATTGGGAAATGAGAACCAAATGGCATACGCAAAATACGACCAACAGTTTGAATCGCAAATGTCGGATTCTTAATCTCTCGGAACATCACCAATACACTCGCTCGCGGACAATCCCAGCCAGTGGCGGCGGCTTGTTTGAAAAGCAGGAATGATATTGGAGATTTATTGTCTGTAATATATTCAAGATTAACTTTTTCTTGTGAAAGCCAAATAGCTATCTCATTTTCAAGAACTCCTTTTTCTTTAAGAAAATTAAGAACGATAGTTTGTTTGTTTGTGGTAGTTGTATCTTTGCCTGCTTGATCGTCATTTGGGAGTTGAATCATTACAAGTGGATTTACCTCTACATTAATATTTTTGTAATGCCTTATAAGGTCTTGTCGTTTTTGGTACGCAAGATCAAGAAGTATTTCATCTTGATCAACACCCTTGAAATCTTTTCGATTCAAGTCTTCTTCTGTTTGGAAAATAATCTTTTCTTTTATTAATCCTGCTTCTATAACATCCTCTCGCTTCGCTTGAACGAAACCACCTTTTTGCTCGGCAATATCTTCGGCGTTAGGAAGATACTTAGGTGTAGCAGAAACACGAATAGTTATTTTAGGGGAAATAAGATTAAAGATTTCATCAGCGAGCTTAGTGTCTGCTCCGATATGCTCTTCATCAACAATTACAACCAACTTGCGACCATCTTCCTTGGTCTTATCAATGAAACTGTCAAAAGTTAAACCCCACTCATTGTCTTTGCGGAGTCTTCTACTTTCTTTAGATGTTCCTTTAATTTTTTGCCAGTTAATGAAAAATACAGAGTTTTTATTAAGCTTACCTCTGGTTAAATCATTTAAATCTAAAAGGTCTAATTCAGAAGCACCTCCGTAGTATGAAAAAAGTTTATTCCTGCTTTGTATATATGATTCCTCATTGAAAGTAAGCCAAATGAAAGCAACGTCGTTTCCATAGAATCGAGGATCACCTACAAGATCACGCAGGAATTGTGCCATCATGATTGTCTTTCCTGATCCAGTTGGAGATTTAAAAACAAGCGGAATGTTGTCATATGGCGACTTCCAAAGATTAAGGAATTGATCCTTAAGTTTTGCAATCGTATTTTCTTGGAATGGTTTTAATGCAAACATAAATTAAATTCTGTTAATTTCTTTATAAACCTCAATAATAGGTTCTGGAATATCCTCGACTTTGATATTCTTTGTCGAATATTCATTTTTGTATTCATTTTTGCCCCAACCGAAGATATAAAGTACGGTCGGCTTATTTTCCTTTTCAAGAAGCTTCACTAATTCTGGGAGTTTCGCCTTATCTTCCTTAAAATAGATAGCCGTTTTCTTTTCCTCGTTTTCAAAGATTTGCCACCAGTCATTTTTATCTGATTCATTCAAAGTATTCTCGCGGATAGCAATCATTTCACCCGCTTGATAAGTAATTTTGATTTTTGATTCGTCCGAAATTCTTTGAAGTTTTTCAATATCTACAAGATCGGTTTTGTAGTACGACAAATTACTGCCGAGACCTTCGACCTTTTCTCCTTTCTTATTTTTATATCCTTTGATTACTCTCTTGAGGCGTTCATAGGTTACTTCTTCTGCAATCTTGTTTTCGTTATTAGTACATAGAATGAATTTTCTGTTTCCACCATCCTGTTTGTTGAGTTCGAGAATTGCATGACCTGTTGTCCCTGACCCCGCAAAGAAATCTAATACAGTAGAGTTTTTAGTTGATGTGAGCTTAAGAGTATCTATTAAAAGATATAGTGATTTTGGAAAATCAAATTTTTTACCACCTAATATATTTTCTACAACCTTTGTTCCATAGTGGATAGCGTGATACTTTGGATCAATCCAGTGTGTTTTTATTACCTGATTTTCGCGATATTTTTCATAAACCTGTATTTTATTATTTTGATCTCTTTCAGCGATTATTTGTCCACCGTTTAGTCTTTCAAGAAAAGTTTCTTTTGTTGTTTTCCATGTTCGTTCTTGTCCTGTTGAAGTTATAGGTAAAATTTCTTCATATCCTTTTTGTTTTTCTAATGTGATATTTTTTAGATCTCTACTAACATATATAGGGTAGAAAAAATGAGGTTTATTTTTTCTCAAATTATGATCACCTCCGCCAGAACGTAGATAATTATTTAATCTAAATAAGCCATCTTTGTCTTCACGGTCAAAAGTTGCTTGTATATCTTCGTCTAAAACTATTTTGGCAAAATTTGCTAATTGCTTATTTTTTGAATAAAAGAGCATGTACTCATGACTTGTCCCAAAAAACTTTTCCTGGTTACGTCCCTCAGATTTATGAACCACTGAAACAATTCCGATTCGGTTACTTTCTCCAAATATCTCATCCATCAATAAGCCGAGGGTAAAAAGTTCATAATGATCTATCGCACATACAATAAAACCATTATCCGTGAGAAGATTTTTTGCTAGCTCTAGACGATTCTTCATCATCGACACCCATTTGCTATGACGATACGAATCGTTTTCATCTATGTAATTATTGTTATATACCCAGGCGCTACTACCTGTGTTGTATGGGGGATCAATATAAATGACATCGATTTTGTTTCGATGCGTATAGTTCAAAACAGAAAGTGAGTGATAATTATCACCCTCAATCAAAACATTATTGAAAGAAAAATTATCGGAAACTAACTTTCTATTTTTAACTTCTTTAAGAATTGGAACATGTGTCTCGCAACCTAAAACAATCTCCTCTGGTTTATCTTCCCAGACAAGTCCAAACTTTTTTCGATCTTTTAAAACCTTAATTTGTTTTTCAAGATCTTGTATACGAGCAAGTAGCTCTTTTGGTGAGTTTGTTTGAGACATAGGGGTACAGTTCTATGTCTCGACTATCCATTTTTTGTATAGAAACGGCAAAAAGGGACAGCCGAGCCTGTACCCCATAGCGGTGCTACCCCGAAAGGTTCCTGTTATGGAACTCGGACTGCCCCTCTTTGCCAATAACAGGTAAGAGAAAACAGTCCTTCCGGGGACTAAGCACGCTTATAAAAATACTATGGGGTACTTTTATAATCTATCACAAAAACGTCTTTTAATAAAGCGTTATAAAAAAATTGATCGCGAGTATGCGACGTATTTTCACTTCTGCATAGACTTAGCAAACCCCTCGTTCTGCGTCATTAATATAATATGGAACAAACACCATTAAAGTATTGTCTATACGCCCGTAAATCAACAGAAGCAGAAGAAAAACAAGCTCTTTCTATTGATTCTCAGATCAAAGAAATGAGTCAAATAGCAGAGCGTGAAGGCTTGAATGTTATAGAGATTAGAAGAGAATCGCACTCCGCAAAGGAGTCAGGGCAACGACCAGTATTCGAGGAGATATTAAAAGATATCGATGACGGTATATTTAATGCCATTATTACTTGGGCACCAGACCGTCTTTCGAGAAATGCAGGTGATCTTGGAAAATTGGTTGATCGAATCGATCAAAAGAAGCTAACTCAAATTAAAACTTTCGGTCAAACATTTACAAATTCTCCAAGTGATAAATTTCTTTTAATGATTCTATGTTCTCAAGCGAAACTCGAAAATGACAATAAAAGCATCAATGTGAAGCGAGGCATGAGGGCTAGATGTGAAATGGGATTATGGCCAGTACAACCGCCCACAGGGTACAGGAAACCGAATGAGAGATTGGCAAAATGTGAGGTAGAGATTGATCCCGAACGAGCACCAGTAATCAAGCAGATCTTTGAAAAGATTGCATACGAACGATGGAGCGGAATGAGAGTATATTCATGGTTACGATATGAACTCAATTTCAAAACACATAAAGGATTTTATTTGAGTGTCGGAAATGTATTTAAGATAATCAATAACACCTTTTATTACGGGAGATTTGAATTTCCACAAGGAAGTGGAAATTGGTATGACGGAAAACATACACCGATAATCAGCAAAGAACTTTTTGATGATTGTCGATCTGCAATTAAAACGCAGGTTATAAAAACTCATGGAAAAGAATTTGCATTTACTCGAATGGTAAAATGCGGAATGTGTGGATCTGGAATTACTGCAGATGAAAAGTTTAAGAAATTACTAAACGGCGGAGTAAATAGACACGTCTATTACAGATGTACAAAATCGAAAGATAGAAAATGTACTAATCCCGCAATAAACGAAGATGATCTATTAAAAGAATTTCAGAAAATGGCAACAACACTGGATCTAAATGAAGTACAACTTAATGAAAAATTGAATCTTGAAATAAAGAAATTTAAAAAGCTTCAAGCAATGTTTTTAGGAAAAGATAATCCAGCAGATATACAGAAAGTTGATCTCAGAAATTACATGAAATTCGTTTTGAAAGATGGAACAATTTTAGAAAAACGATCGGTTCTTGATTGTATAAAAAACGACCTAGTTTTGAAAAATAAAACCATAACAGTTAAAGCATAAAACTAACTTTTCAAACAAAAATAACTAACGAGATAATCGTTAGTTATTTTTGTTGTTCTTTATAACAAGGGTATTTGATGACCCTTGTCGAGTGCTCGAACTAGCACTCGACTCTGTGACCTTACGGGGAATCGAACCCCGATTTCATCCGTGAAAGGGACGTGTCCTAACCGTTAGACGATAAGGCCATCCAAACTAAAAATCTTTTAAAATAAAAGATTTAAAGTTTAGAAAAAAATTATAACACAAAAGAGACTATTCTCAAAACCTTTTTAAACTATTCTTCATCTACCAAATCTCTAAGTATTTTCTCTGGCACTTCTTTTACCTCTTCTCTTTTTTCGACTCTTTCAACTTTGGAAGCTCTAGGTTTTTCTTTTTTAACAACATTATTTTGTCGCACTTTTTCAGCCTGCATAGCCTTTTCTAAAGCTTCTTTTAAAGAAGTGCTGTTAGAACTTAGTTTTTCCTTAGCCTTACTCTCCTCTTCTCTAATTTTGCTAATATCGGTATTGTCTATGTCTCTGTCTTTTCTTCTAGAACGAGTTCTTCCATTTGGTCTTTCTTCCTTAGCTCTTCTGTCATCAAAAGTCTTTTTCTCTATTTTTTTATAATCATTCTCAATTCTATTTTCATTTGTCTTTTGGTGACCTTGATAACTATTTCTTTTTTCAGATTGCAAATCTTTTTCTAAAACTGGAACATACCAATCCCCAATCTCTTTTTCCACTTCTTCTTTTTTCTTTCCATAAAACTTTCGAGAGTGCTCCATTATCTCTTTAGCGTGAGAAGTTGCTGGTTTAGCGATAGGAGGAAGACCTTTAGCAGAAAATGGTTTGGAGCCGACGCTGTCTATCATCAGTCTTAAATACATCTGAAAGGCCGACAAATTGACAATATCGTCAGCACTAAAAACTGGAGCAAATTCTTTTTCAAAAACATCAGCGTCAGTAGCTCCCACTCTAAATGTCACCATGGTTCCAATATTTCCAAAAATAGCAGCTTTCACTTCTTCAGTCATTTGATCCACATATTGATGAGCCACAGTCAAAGCTAGCTGATATTTTCTAGCTTCAGATAAAATCTGAGCAAAACTGTCATTAGCAAAGTTTTGAAACTCATCTACATAGAAATAAAAAGGAGGCAACTCTTCTAATTTGTAAGGATCTACGTCGGCTCGACTCATGGCAGCTGAATAGATTTTAGTAATCAAAAGTGAGCCAATAAGATTGGCATTACCTTCCCCCATTTTTCCTTTAGACAAATTCATGATCAAAATTTTTCTCTTATCCATTACTTCACGAATATCAAAACTTGTTCTTTTTTGTCCAATAATATTTCTAATCAAAGGATTGGAAGTAAATTGTCCAATTTTATTTTGAATAGCGGGAGCAGCTTCTTGTTGATATTTTTCTCCAGCTTTAGCAAATTCTTCCAACCAAAAAGATCTAATCGAAGGATCTTGCACATTAGCTACCATCTTTTTTCTATACTCTTTATCACTCAACATACGATTGATGCCAATCAAAGTCTCATCATCATTTTCTAAAAGAGTGAGAATAATATTATTTAATATATATTGCATCCTATCTGAGAATTTGTCTTCCCCGAAAACTTTTTTAAAAGCCGCCATCAAACCATTAGCTACTAAATGTCTTTTATTGATATCTACTTTTTCTAAAACATTTAAGGCTACAGGATATTCTGTGTCAAACGGAGCAAAATATATAACATCATCTTTTCTGTGTTCTGGCACAAAATCCAAGAGCTTTTCGGCTGTTCCTCCGTGAGGATCGATAAAAGCTAGCCCTTCGCCATTTTGAATGTCTTGAATGGCCATATTTTCAAGCAGGGTAGATTTTCCCATACCAGACTTACCTATAACATAAAGATGTTTAGTTCTGTCTTTAGCTTTGATACCAAATTTGACCATTTTATTACGATAGTCAACACTACCCATATAAGTAATTCTCTCGGGATCATTTTTATATTCTTTATATTCTTTTTCTTCTAGATTTTCTGACATACTTTATTTCTATTTAAATTATAACATTAAATAAATTTCTTCAATTTCTTTCTTTCTCTTTTATTTTCCTTTCTTCTAGCTGGGATAAAAACAAACAATAATTTATAAAAATATTTAAATAATATTAAAGCTAGAAGTGCTATTACAAAATTAAAAACAAAATGAGAAAAGGCTACTTGAGCATGCAAAGTGATAGGTAAGCTTTGAATCAAAGCAGAAAATTGTTTAATAAAAGGTAAGAACAATATGACACCGAAAAAGCTAAACAAGAAGTGGGCTAAAGCAATTCTTTTTCCGTCATTGTTGGAAACTGTGGCAGCCAATAAAGCTGTGGTAGTTGTACCAATGTTAGATCCTAAAATTAAAATAAAAGATTGATCAAAATTTAAAACACCTTGAGCTGCCAATATTATAACAATACTAGTCATCAGGGTTGATGATTGCAAAAGATTTGTCAAAACAAATCCAATCAAAAGACCCAGGCTGACATTAGAAGCTAAAGAAGCTATACCTAAAGCCATCGGTGAAGTAGCTAAAGGTTGAGCAATAACTGAAATCAAATATAAACAAGAAAATATTATTCCAAAATAAAAAACTAGTTCTCCATATTTTTTTAATTTAGTTTTTGTTCTCATTAAAACAAAACCTAAAATTACAAGATACGGCGCTATGTCTAAAATTCGAAAAGACAACAATTGCACAGTCAGAGTGGTTCCGAGATTGGCCCCAATTAGCACAGCTAAAGCTCCAGACAAAGTGATAAGTTTACTTTTGGTCATGGTCACCAAAAGCACAGAAATTGCTGTACTGGATTGTAAGAGAGCGGTAGTTATAAAACCAACAAAAGCCCCCAAAACGGGAACTTTTGTCCATTTATACAAAATCCTTTTTATATCGTCTTTGAAAGTATTTTCCGCATAAACAGAGAATCTCTGTACCGCGTAAAGGAAAAGACAAATAATGGCTATGATTGATATCAAAACACTAAAATCCTGGTAAGACATAGTCTTACATTATTTTAACATAGAAAATTTTGTCTTTTTTAAAAAATGATTTCTAAAAATTATTTTTCTAATTTGATTCCCAATTCTTTCAAATGTTTTTCGCTAGTTGGAGCTGGAGTTTGAATTAATAAATCTTTTCCTTCTCCCGTCTTTGGAAAAGCTATAACTTCACGAATATTTGGTTCATTCATGAGAATCATAATTAATCTATCAAATCCCCAAGCAATACCTCCGTGTGGAGGAGTGCCTGATTTGAAAGCTCTAAGCATATGGCCAAAATTCTTTTCTATTCTTTCTTCGTTATAACCTAAAATCTCTAAAACTTTTCTCAAATCTTCTGCTTTATGATTTCTAATAGACCCACCCCCAAGCTCATAACCATTCATGATAATGTCATACTGCTGAGTAATGATTTTTCCAATATCTTTTTTGTTGTGAAGATCTTCCATGTTTTCTTCTTTAGGACGAGAAAATGGATTATGAGTAAAAGTCCATTCCCCTTCAGCTTCTGGATCATCTGAATCACTAGTTTTTTCAAAAAATGGAAAGTCTATCACCCATTCAAAAGCTAAAAGATTAGGATCTTCTTTATCTTCTCTCAAATCTGGTCTATCGCTACCATATTTTTCCATAGCTTCTTTATAAGTCAAAACTGGAAAAGGAATTTGTTGAATTCTTTTTTCAGGAAAAAGTTCTTTGACCATTTTAATTAAAATTTCTTCATTAACTTGACGAACCTCTTCCGCTGTAGCAAAACTCATTTCAATATCCAACTGAGTAAATTCTGGCTGCCTATCGCCTCTTGTATCTTCATCACGCATACATTTAGCAAATTGAAAATATCTTTCCATACCTCCAGACATAAGTAGCTGTTTATACTGTTGAGGAGATTGAGGCAAAGCATAAAAACTTCCCTTCCAAAGACGGCTTGGCACAACATAACTTCTTGCTCCTTCTGGAGTTGGATTAGTCAAAATTGGAGTCTCTATTTCCACAAAATCTCTAGCTAAAAATTCTTTTCGTAAAAAGTTTTGAACTTTACTTCTAACCCGAAGATTGTTTTGAATTCTCTCTCGACGCATATCTAAATATTTTTTTTCTAGACGTACATCTTCGCTAATTTCTTTACCGTCGGTAGAAATATCAAAAGCCGGAGTCTCAGCTTCATTTAAAACTTGAATGCTTAAAACTTCTAATTCCAAATCTCCGTTTAGAACCCCTTCCTTTCTATTCCTTTCTGGACGTTGATTAACTTTGGCTAAAATTTCCACCACCCATTCTGGACGAAGTTTTTCTGCTACCATTTTTGCCTCTCCATAGTTTGGAAGTACTACTGCTTGTACTTTGCCAGAAAAATCACGAATATCCAAAAAGATTAATTTACCCTGATCTCTTCGTACATCTATCCAACCTCTCACAATCACTTCTTGTTCAATATTTTCTTTTAAATCTCTAATTAAAGTCCTCATAATATTATATTTTTAGCTATTAAGATTTGTATTATAACAAAATAATCATTAAAAATAAAAAGCGAGTAAAATCGCTTTTTATTTTTATCTCTTACCAAAGCCCTTGATTTAAATAAAGCAAAAACATCAAAATCAGCATCGTTATTGCCCCGTATAGCATATGAGCCCAATGTCCCCTCCGGTACTCTACAATTGAGAAAGAAATCAAAGATATTCCAAGTAAAGTCATCACAATTTTATAAAAAGTATTTAAGTTATACCAGAAATTATAGATAAATTTTTGCCAAGGAGTAGAATATTCAAAATTATTTTCTTCTACAGAAACTCCAGTAAAAATATCTGTATCTGTCGCATTTTCAAACTCTTCTTTGTCTGCCACAATCACAATGTTGTTTCCATCTATAAGGGTTATATAGTTTTCTTCTGCTGGCTGATTAGCTTCATCTGTATTCGTAGTGGTTGCGTTCAACAATACAGATTCATTATTATTTGGGTTCACCTTTATGTCATTTTGAACTAAAGTTGTACCTGCTACAAAATTATTTTCTACAAAAATTCCCGCCACTTCTCCAGTTTCAGCTTCTTCATTTGTAGCTACCTCGCCGTCATTTATTATTACAGATGAAGCTGTAGAGACAGTTTCTGTAATAACTTTTTTCTCTTTTGGTGTACCAAACATTTGTACTACATAAATTGTGTTATGCCCATCTATTATCCCCTCTTTTACGGTAATACCAATTTCTGTAAATTTGCTATTTAAAATATTAGCTTTGTGAGTAGGAGATTTCATCCAAGCATCTGAAACATCTCTTGATTTAGTAAAGTCGACAGCTAAATTCTCTCCAGCATAAATAAAATCATATCCAACTTGTTTCAGCCAATACCAAGGAGTTTTTCCTGTTGGAGAATTGTGGGCGAAGTATTGATATGTTGCCATATCTTCTGCTTTATAGCCAGAAGCTTGCTCTAAAAGAGAATTTTTTTTGAGTGGAGACTCTCCGTATTTTTGTCTAGTTTCGTTAGTTATATCTATTAAAACAGAAGAAACAATTTCTTGCCCTCTTACTGTTCCATGAAGGAAATAATATCTAGCAAAAGAAATGCCGGATAAAAATAAAGAGATGCTAATAATTATAACCAAAGTCACTTCATGCAACATGTGAGGTTTATGGTGGTTTTTTTCAGTAGGTATAAACGAATACTTTAAGAGACTCGCCATTTTCTTTATTTTCTCCTTTTCTTTCATATTTAACTATTTTAGCATAAATAAAACCCGTTTTTTAACGGGCTTTATTTTGTTTATTTGAGATCCTTTAATCTGATAAAAGAGCACTTGTTTCAAAATCCTCTAAGAGTATTTCATTTACAAATCCTCTTGTAGACCAGAAGAAGTTCCCAGTTCCCTTTCCATTTGTGATTTCTACATTTGTAAGGATAGTGAGATTAGCTTCTTGATACTTAATAAGAGCAGCTTTGGTCTTTGGGCCAAAGACTCTTGTTTCATTGCCTAATGATCCCGCTCCTGATTCCGCGACTGTGAATCCTTTTAGATTTAAGAATTTTTGTAGAGCTTTTACTTCATCATGTACTGATCCGAGCTTAAGATTTTGTGTAAATTGATAAGCTGTAGCACCAAGTACTCGTCCTTCTGTTGAAGGAGTTGTCACTGCTGTGCTAAACGTCGCAGGAGTGAATACTATTAATCCTCCTCCACCTGATGTTGAAGCAGGAGTAGTTTCAGGTGTTGTTGAAGAATTATCATCTCCTTCATCTCCTTCACCTCCATTATCACCACCATTTTCAGGCATGATAACTGTAAAGTTAGATGTCCATCCCGCAGTACTACTATTTCCTGTCATATCTGTGACTGATACATGTGCTGCAAAATCTCCGTCCACACATGCTGTTGATGTACCAGTTACTTTTAATGTAGAAATATTATAATCTACTGCCCAAGGTGAACTTGTTGAGAATGGGGAGGTTATTAAGTTTATTGTTGTTCCACCACAACGATCATTTGTTACACGACTTACTAGTTGAACATATACTCTGTTTAGAGCAAGATTATCTGTTGCAGTTCCACTTACAGTAAATTTACCGTCTGCTACAGAGCTTACATTGATGTCTGTCGCTGGTGAAGTTTTATCAAAGTAATAATGAACTGATTTACTCCATGCTCCAGCATTACCGTCTACATCAATAGCGCGTACCCAAATAGTTACTCCGCCTTGTTCAGTATCTTCTGGCTGATGACTTCTAGAAGTTCCGTTAACATCACGACAACCAATAAATCCATCTACACCAACCATAACCAATCCTGGACATGTATTCCCGCCACCAAATGTATGTCCATCGTCATAGTTGTAAGCTATCTGATAATGATCAATCTCTTCATCATCACCGTTTATATCTTTTGTCACTTCTGACCAAGCATTTAATATTGGTGAAGATTTAAGCCATTGTCTTGCTGTTGGAGCTAATATTATCGGAGCAGCAGGAGCTGTTCTATCAATTGTGTAAGTTATCTCAAAAGTATCACTACAATTTGACTCGTTACCTGCAGCGTCAACAGCTACAACACAATAATAATGTGTTCCTTCGCCTTGATTAAATACTCCAGCTAATGATGTAGTATTTACAGTTGTTGTATATTCACTACCAACCTTATACTGATTTCCATCAATAGCATTCCAGTATTTGTAAATATAATGATCTACATCAGATGAAGCACTTGCATCCCAACTAGCTGTTCCAGATACTTCTTTTGTTGTTCCACCATTTGGAATTATATTATTTTTAGCTGTAGTCCAAGATAGATTTGTTGGAGCAGTTGGAGCAGTATTGTCGATAGTAAAATTCCAAGTGACTGTATTACTTGTATTATTACCAGCATCCCTACTATTTACTCTTAAATAATATTGACCCTCATCTCCTAAATAACTTGCTAGAGTTGAAAGATCACAAGAAAAAGTCTCAGAAGCTATAGCTGGTAATAACGGTTTATTCACACAACTCTTTATTAAACCTGATGACCCATATAAATTCATTGTTAATTGTACAAGACCACTTTCATTATCACTTGAAGAAGCGTTTACAGTTGAAAGATTGTTTGTTCTATAAGAATTACCAGAAACTGGAGAAATTACTTCTGTAGTAGGCTTCTTTGTGTCGACATTTCCGAAATAGAATTTGTTTGAATAATTTCCAGTATCTGCATAATTTATTGTTCGGCAGTAAGGACCTTCTAAAGAGTTTCCAGATAAATTATCTGTAGCAATATGATATGGAGTACCAGACCAGTTTTGTGTTTGTTGTGCCCAACCTGTTCTTACAACTTCACAAACATGATATGTTCCAGCGTCTTTCACAGCTGAGAAAGAAAAATTTCCTTCTGAATTTGTCTGGGTTGATTTTACAAAATCCCAACCTCCAGAAGAATTTTCTTTATACAGATTTATCTCCCAACCTTGTCCAAGATTTTCCGCCTTATCGTTACAAGAAGTTAGTCCAAAACAATCGTTCAATTTATGATCTCTGTAGACAGAACCGCTAATAGACATTTGGTGTTTTCCTTCTGGATCTGGGTTGTAAACATTAAATGATACCCAGTCAAAGTCCCAATTTCTCTCTGGACCAAAAGTTGATCTAACTGAAACTTTTTCAGATAGACCAGTTACTGTGTATTCTTCTGTTGAACTGCCTGCGACTGATTGTGAAGGATATGAATAATCATCTTCCGCAAGATATCGCTTTCCGGCACAACCACTAGGTAATGGATTAACTCCTATTCTACAAGGACCATATTTATTTGTTCCGACAGCTGGTTGGTCATCTTTCTTGATTTCAAACCAGACTGTTTGAGCTTTTGGATTTACAAACCTTAGAGTTACACTATTAGCAGTATGAGAGACAAATTCTACATAAGGTGCATTTTTAGTTTTATTTAAATCATTTGTACTTGGGAAAGGATCAAGTGTAGCTGGAGACATTAAAGCAACAAAAGGAATACTTAATATCTCTAAAAATTTTTCTCCAAAACTTTTTTCTGAATCATTCTCATCACTCTCGCCTAAAGTCGTAGAAGCGTCCTCCGACCCGCTCTCTTCTTCGTCTTTAGTATCAGAAGAATCATCCGAAGATTCATCTTCTCCCTGATTCTCATCAGTCGTCGCCCCCCCCTCCGAAGAAGGAAAAGTTATTGTGATTCCTTCTCCTGTTGATGGAGAAGTCTCAGTATTTTCTGCGGTTTGAGCTACCAATGGATATTCTTCCGCATAAATTGTATTTAATCCACTCGCAAGAAGATAAGTAAAAGCAAGTGATAAAGATACAATCAATAATATCTTTTTCATAAATTTGTTTAATTAATAAAAACTGAATAATAAATAATAATCTTATTTGATGTCTCAATATCAAATAAATCACACAATCAATAGTTAGTAAAACTAATAACAAATATATAGATCTCAAATAAAAAATGCTATATATGACCCGATTATATCATTTAAGGGATGGAATGCAACTAAAAAAGACTTGTCGTCAATAGGAGTTTTGGGGTGGCTTTTTGTGTGGTAAATAGGATTTTATCCACCACAAATATATTTTTCTGCGCAGTGAATGGGACTCGAACCCACGACCCCCGCCGTGACAGGGCGGTGCTCTAACCAGCTGAGCTACCACTGCAAACCTATTTTTAAAAATCAGTTTTTCAAAAAATAAAAAATTTTGAAATATAATTTTCTATCGCTATAGTCTATCTGATAATTAAACAAATTTAAACATCAAATAGTTAAAATATTTTAACATATTTGTTTTTAGTTTGCAAAAAGCATTTTTAAGTGTTATTATCTTACTTGCCTACCCATAAGGTATAAAAATATAGCGGAATGGAGTAAAGGTAACTCGCAAGGCTCATAACCTTGAAACCCAGGTTCGAATCCCGGTTCCGCAACAAGAATACAAAAACTCCACAATTTGTGGAGTTTTTTGGTGTCAGTAGGTGGAATTGAACCACCGACCTTGGCTTTATGAGTGCCACGCTCTAACCAACTGAGCTATACTGACATTTATATTTTACTTAGAACAAGTAAAATATATCATATTTCTCTAGCTTTTCAAAAAAATTATTTCTTTTCTTTGATATTTTCAGCTTGAATTGGGGAAATTATTTTTTCTTTTTTAACTTTTTTAATATCGACAGATAGAGATTTTTGAACTTCTTTTGAATTTTTTTCTTTCTCTTCCTTAAGGTCTACCTCCACAACATTTTCATAGCTAAGTGAAGTTTTAGAAAAATCAAATTCCAATAAATCTCTAGCCAATTCATTTAAGACATTGGTTTGAATATACCTTTTGACAGGTCTCGCTCCATAGTGAGTGTCATAAGAAGATTCTGCAATAAAGTCTCTAGCTTTATCAGAGACAGACAGTTTCAACTCTCTGGTAGCCAATCTTTTTTCTAAAGCTTCAATTTGCAAATCAACAATTTTTCTGATTTCTTCTTTTTTCAAAATATCAAAAAGAATAATTTCATCTAGTCTATTGAGAAATTCTGGACGGAAAAAATCTTTTAGAGCATTTAAAACTTTTTCTTTAGTTTCAGAATAATCATATTCTTCATCTCCAGCGTGACTACTAAATCCATAGCTTTCCATTTTTTGTATATATTGTGAACCAATATTACTGGTCATAATAATAATAGTATTTTTGAAATTCACATACCTTCCTTTACTATCTCGCAGTCTTCCTTCGTCTAAAACTTGAAGCAAAATATTAAAGACTTCCGGATGAGCTTTTTCAATTTCGTCAAAAAGTAATACAGCGTAAGGCCTGTGGCGAACAGCTTCAGTCAAATGTCCAGACTCATCATATCCTACATATCCTGGAGGAGAACCAATAAGTTTGGAGACAGAATGCTTTTCCATATATTCACTCATGTCTACTTTGATTAAAGCTTTTTCATCATTAAACATAAACTCAGCTAAAGCTTTGGAAAGCTCTGTCTTTCCAACTCCGGTAGGACCAAGAAACATAAAAGACCCAATTGGTCGATTAGGATCTCCAATTCCAACCCTAGAACGACGCACTGCGTCAGATATTTTAACTATAGCTTCTTTTTGTCCAATGACCCTTTTACCTAATTCTTCTTCCATTCTTCGCAATTTAGCCTGTTCTTCTTCTAACATTCTAGATAAAGGAATACCTGTCCAACGAGCTACCACATTAGCAATGTCTTCTTCGGTAACCTCCTCTCTTAAAACTCTCTTATTTTTTTGAATCTTCTTTAATTTATCAAGTTTAGAGTTTAACTCTTTAGTTAATTTAGGTACTTCGCTGTATTTAATTTCAGCAATCCTAGCCAAATCTCCCGCTGCTTCCACGTTTTCGGATTCTGCTCTTAAGTAGTCCAATTTTTTGCGAAGCTTTTTAATCTCTTTCAAAATATCTTTCTCATTATTCCAACGAACTTCTAATTCTTTTACTCCTTCTTTAACATTGGCTATTTCTTCTTCTACTTGTTTGATGCGAGATTTTAGTTCTGAATTTTTACCTTTTGTTGCATTTAAATCTTTACCCAAAGCTTCTTTTTCAATTTGTAGTTTTAAAATTTTTCTATGAGCCTCTTCCAATTCAGCCGGCTTATTTTCTAAAGAAATACGCATACTGGAAGCCGCCTCGTCTATCAAGTCTATAGCTTTATCCGGGAGAAATCTGTTGGTAATATATCTGACTGATAAATTGGTCGCGGCAAAAAGAGCGTCGTCAGTAATACGCACACCATGAAAGAGTTCGTATTTTTCTTTTAGCCCTCGCAAAATAGCCATAGTGTCTTCTACCGACGGCTCTTCCACATAAATCGGTTGAAATCTTCTGGCTAGAGCAGAATCTTTTTCGATATGTTTTTGATATTCATTTAGCGTGGTAGCTCCAATGACTTTGATTTCTCCCCTGGCTAAAGCTGGCTTCAAAAGATTAGCCACATCACCTCCTCCTTCCGCCGCGCCTGCTCCAACAATGGTATGAATCTCATCAATAAAGAGAATAATTTTTCCTTCACTTCTCTCAATTTCTTTCATAATCTGCTTTAATCTCTCTTCAAATTCTCCTCTAAACTTTGTCCCGGCTATAAGCATACCCAAATCAAGAAGTACTATTTCTTTATCTTTCAAAGATTCGGGCACATCTTGTCTAGCAATTCTATTGGCCAAACCTTCCACAATGGCACTTTTTCCGGTCCCTGCATCACCAATTAAAATTGGATTATTTTTGGTACGACGAGAAAGGATTTCCATGAGGCGCATAATCTCGTCATCTCTTCCTACCACCGGATCAAGTTTGTCTTGTTTGGCTAACTCAGTTAAATTTCGAGTAAATTTAACCAACCATTTATTTTTTTTAGGCTGAGGAATATTTTGAGACTCAGAATTTTTAAATTCTAAAATTGTTTTTTTAACAGTTTCTTTATCTATTTTAAACTTTGCGACTATTTCTTCTATTTGTTGTCCACCTGCCTCAAAAATTGCCAAAAAGAGAGTTTCCACTCCAATAAATTCATCTTTCATTTCTTTAGCGATACGAATGGAGCTTTCCAGAGTTTGTGCAAAATCTCCAGTTAAATACATTTGAGGAGTGGTGGAAAGCGTGGTCGAAGCAGGAAATCCTTCAATATTTTCCAAAAGAATATCTAGAAGCAAAATATAGTCTACCCCCATTCTTTCTAAGACAGGAATAACTAAATTATCTTCTTGTAAAAGAAGAGCAGCAAACAAGTGTACAGAAGACACATGGTTCTGATTTCTTTCCATAGCTAATTGATGTGCTCGATGAATAGCGTCTTTAGCTTTAGTTGTAAAATTATTAAATGCTGGAGGCATAGTTTTTTATTTTTCGTTTTTAATTTTTTATTTTATAAAAATTAGTAATTAATTGTTTTCAAATCTTTCTTCACAAACTTTCCAATTGATATTCGATATAAAAGCATTAATATACTCGGATTTTTTGGTGTCATAATCTACCATAAAAGCGTGCTCAAAAATATCCATACTGAGAATTATTTTGGCATCAGCTAAAAGACCAACGTCGTGTTCATTCACCCAAATAATTAACAATTTTCCTGTACTTTCTTCTTTGACTAAAAGTATCCAACCTACCCCTCTGGCCGCCCCGGCAGTTTTAAATTCTTCCAAAAAGTCTGCAAAACTAGTAAAATCTCTCTCAATTGCTTTTGCTAAACCACTTTCAGAATTAAGCTCTTTACCGTCTTCAATTAAAGATTCAAAATAAATTTCATGCAATTTCATTCCGTTGTATTCCCAGCCGAACCTTCTTTTTAACTCTCCTTTTTCGTAGCTACCTTCTTTCACACTATCGGTACTGAATTTCTCTAGAATACTATTTAAACTTTTAACATATCCTTCGTAAAGAGTAAAGTGAACGTTGAGCGCCCTATCCGAAAAACCCTTCATTCCTAATAAATTTTTATAATCTTTTGCTGTATACATATATATTTATCTGTCCACTTTTTAATTTTATCACAAAAGGTATTTTTCACCTTTATTTCTTAAAGTTTCTTAAACTTGTAATAAATCTCTTTCAAAACTTTCACAAATCTCTTCAAATCTTCTTCTTTGGTTTCAGAATTTAAAGTTATACGAATTGTTTCTTTGGCTTTTTTTATAGCTTCAGTTTTTTTCTTTTTATTATAAAGAGAGTAAATCACATGACTATATTCATCACTTTTAGCACTACAAGCCGAACCAGCAGAAACAGCAAAACCTTTCTCATCTAATCTCAAAACCATTTCGTCTGAAGGAAAGTCGAATAAACAAAGAGAAATGTTAGAAGGCACTCTTTTAGCTTCTCTCTCTTCTCTAACGATACCTATTTTTTCTTTTTTCCACTCATTTTCATTCCAAGCCCCATTGAGTTTGGCTTCAGGAATATTTTTCAAAATTTCTTTTAGTAAATTATTTCTTTTAAGAGAAATCTCTTCCAAATATTCCACGTCCTTAATTTTCTTTTGAGCTTCTTCTAAAGCTATCGAAAGCCCAACAGCTTTTTCAATATCCACTGTCCCAGAAAAAAGATTTCTTTCTTGCCCTCCTCCAAAATAAACTGGAGAAATTTTTACAGCTTCTTTTTTAAATAATATTCCAGAACTTTTTGGACCATAAATTTTTGAACCATTTAAGCTCATCAAATCTACTCCAAGCATATCAACATATAAAGAAAGATAATTCCCAGCTTGAGCAGCATCGGTGTGAAAATAAGGAAAATTATTTTCTGTAATAAATTTCTGAAAGGAGTTTTTTTGAGCTTTCGTTTGCGAGATTCGCGAAGAAAAACTCTTTTCAGAAATTGAAACCCTTTCTTTTTTATACTCTTTTATTTTTTTAGAAATATTTTTGATTTCTTGTATTGTTCCGATTTCATTATTTACATACATGACAGAAATAAGAATAGTATTTTCTTTAATAGCTTTTTTGACAGCTTCGGGATCTATCAAACCTCTCTCGTCACACTCTATATATGTGGCTTCAATTTCTCCTGTCCTATCTAAATATTTTATATTTTCTAAAACTGCTGGATGCTCAATGTTTGAAGTAATAATATGCGGCACAGGTAAATCTTTTTTCTTTTGACTCTTATAGAAATTAATCACACCAAAAATAGCTTCTACACAAGAAAGGGTGCCGCTTCCGGTAAAATATATTTCATGCTCACGTACTCCCAACACTCTAGCCACCCTCATTCTTGCCTCTTCTAAAATATTTTCTGCCCCCAATCCTTCTTGATGTAAATTAGCAGGATTAAAGTTTACGACCGAAACTTTTTTCATTTCGGCTAAAACTTTTTTGCTAGGCATGGTTTGAGAAGCAAAATCTAAATAAACTCTTTTATTTTTTTCTTTTGCTAAAGATTTTTTCATAAATTATTTAATTAAAGATATCACATTTTTAATATAAAATATAGACTTAATCTAGTTTTTATGATATTATGTTTCAATAATTTTATGCCTGAAAAATCAAGTCAAAAAGAAAGACAGCCAGTTGTAGCCATAATGGGACACGTTGATCATGGAAAAAGCTCCCTCTTGGATGCTATTAGGAATACTAATATCGTAGAAGATGAAGTTGGAGGAATCACTCAACACGTGAGTGCTTACGAAGTTTCTCATACACCAAAAGATAAAAAAGAAGCCAAAAAAATCACCTTTTTAGATACTCCTGGGCACGCAGCTTTTGGAGCTATGAGAGAATCTGGAGCCAAAATTGCTGATATTGCTATTTTAATTGTCTCCGCTGAAGATGGAGTCATGCCACAAACCTTAGAAGCTTATAAAACTATTTTCGAAAACAAAGTCCCTTGTGTGGTAGCTATCAGTAAAGTCGACAAACCAAATGCAAACGTTCAAAAAACCAAAAATTCTTTAATAGAAAACGGCATATATATTGAAGGCATGGGAGGAGATATTCCTGTGGTAGAGATTGACTCTAAAACTAAAAAAGGTTTAGAAGAGTTGTTGGACACTTTACTTTTAGTGGCTGAAATGGCGGATTTAAAATATGACGAAAATAAAAAAGCTGAAGGTTTTGTCTTAGAAACTCTTTTGGACGGCAAAAGAGGAATTTCTTCTACTTTAATTATAAAAGATGGAGTTTTGCCAAAATCTGGTTCTATTTTAGCTGGAGTAGCAGTTTCCCCTATTAGAATTGTCGAGGATTTTGCTGGAAAAACAATTCAAAATGCTAAAGCTGGACAAGTTATTCGAGTTACCGGTTTTGATTCTTCCCCAGAAGTTAACTCAGATTTTATTTCAAGTGACAATAAAAAAGAAATTGAAAAACTCCAACTAGAATTAAAACAAGAAATAGTAGAAAAAGTTTTAGATCCAAGAATATTTAGAAATGCTAAGCTAGTAATCCCGGTAGTATTAAAAGCTGATACACTTGGCACCTATAGTGCTGTAGAGAAGGGTTTAAAAAAGATTGAAAGAGACGAGAAAACAGGAGAACCTACTGGTATAAAAATTAAATTTGTGGGCGGCGGGATTGGTAATATTACTGAGAGTGACATACTAGCCTCTGCTCATGACGAAAATGTTTTAATAGTCGGTTTTAATGTAAAAATAGAAAATAAAGCAAAAGACGAAGCCGAAAGATTAAATATCAAGCCTGTAACCTTTAATATTATTTACGAACTTGCTGAATGGTTTAAAGAAGTTGTTGATGAAAGACTCCCCCATGAAGAAATTGAAAAGCTAATTGGCAAATTAAAAATCCTAAAAACTTTTTCTACCACCAGAGATAAACAAGTGTTAGGAGGAAAGGTTTTGGAAGGCAGCATGAAGCTTGGGTCAAAAGTAAAAATCTTTAGAAGAGATTTTGAAATTGGTTATGGAAAAGTTATAGAGCTTCAACTCATGAAAATCAAAACTACAGAAGTCACCGAAGGTAACGAATGTGGAATCATGATAGAAAGCAAGACTGAAATTATACCAGGAGATATGGTACAAATCCTAGAAATTGAAAAAAGAAAAATCATTTAAAATTATTTCATCATGAAAAAAATTACTCACGAGATAGAAGATTTAGATTTTGCAGGACAAACCGAAAGACAAGTAAAGATCGGTTTACAAATCAGAAATATTGCTCAAGACTTTTTTCAAAAAGAGTCTTCTGGAGTTTCTCTTATAACTGTCACCAAAGCTAATATTTCTAGAGATTTAGAAAGATCTACTATTTTTATTACCGTCTTACCAGAAAACAAAGAAGAGCAAGCTTTATCTTTTGCCAGAAGAATGCGTACAGATTTGCGAACTGAAATTAAAAATAAATTGAGAATTAGAAAAATTCCCAATGTTGAAATAAAAATTGACGACGGAGAAAAAGCGAGACAAATAATGGACTCCCTTTTAAGAAAAAATAAAGAATAGAACTTCTAAAAAGTTTTATTCTTTATGAAAAATTGTGCCCCCAGTAGGATTCGAACCTACGACCGTTTGCTTAAGAGGCAACTGCTCTACCAACTGAGCTATAGGGGCAATATTTTTATTTAAATATCTTATCACAAAAAGCTCTTTTTAAAAAGTTGATTCTGTGCTAAAATATTTTCTACAAATGCCCGGGTGGCGAAATTGGTAGACGCACTTGCCTTAGGAGCAAGCGGAGTAATCCATGAAGGTTCAAGTCCTTTCTCGGGCACAAATTAAAAAATAATTTTTTCTGTAAACTCTTGTATAAATTTTTTATCTTTCGATCTAAAACTCGCCGCATCAAAATGTCCTCCTCCGCCATATTTGCTAGCCAATTTTCCTAAATCCACCTTTCCATTACCTCTCAAACTAACCTTCAATTCCCCTTTTTGAAAAGTGTAAATCAAAGTAAACAAACCTGTTTTCTCTGCCAATTTATGTCCAAGCTCATTTTTGAAAATACTGCTAGCGTTTACAGTGTAAACTTTATATCCTTCAAAATTTATCAAAGTAGCTCCACTGATTTGAGCCTCAACTAATTTTAAATAATTGGTCTGAAGGACCTTCCCTATTTTTTGGATTTCTGAAAACTCTTTTTTGTCTTCTAATTTTTTTTCAGCTTTAGCAAAAACTTTGAAATCAAAATCTAAAGTATAAATATAAGTCAAAATTGTTCTTTCTTTTTCTTCATCTTTCCAAGTGTATGTGTCTCCAATAGAAATATATTTAATTAATTTTGGAATCTCTTTTTTAGGAAAAAAATACTCATGTGCTAAATATGCCCCGGAAACACCATTTCTAAATATAGAATTAGCTAAAGATTCCACTAATTCTTTTTTGCTAAGATGATGATCTATAACTATAAGTTTTTTAGCTATTTTTTGAACTTTTTTAATCTCTGCTTCATTTAAACAAAAATCTATAAAATAAACTTCCTTATCCTTTAATTCTGAAATTTTAATTTTCTTTTCTTTTAATATATTTTCTCCTGTGACATTATAAGAAAGTGGAATATAGTCAGCTTTATTTTTAAATTTCTTCCAAGCTATATAAGCCGAAGCAAAACCGTCATAACAATATTCGTGATAAAAAATAACGATGTTTTTAGAAATTTTAGGCATATTTTTAAATCTGATTTTTAAAAATTATAGCACGAAAAGATTTTTTGTGTTAAAATGCTTGAAAATTAAATCTTAAATTTTATTATGGCAAAAGAAAATATTTATCAAAATAATGACTTAGAAAAAAACATAGCTTCTACTTGGGGGGAGAGCGTTTTGTCATTTCAAGATTTAACCTTTTGGTATCACGAAAATAAGCCGATTCTAAAAGAAGCTAACTCTAACATTCGCAAAGGTCAAAAATTAACCCTGATGGGACAAAATGGAGCTGGCAAATCCACTCTTTTCTCTATTATCGTTGAAGAAAATAAGCCGGTGGAAGGAAGAGTAGTGATTGGTAATGATTTAAAAATTTCTTTAGCCAAACAAACTATACCCCATGAAGAATGGGAGCTTACGGTACGAGAATTTTTAGAAAAAGCTTTTACTGAAAAAGTTTACGATATAGATAAGAGAGCTGAAAAGACTTTCGAGATTATTGATTTGAGACCGATCCATAAAACTAAAGATATTAAAACCAAAAAAGATGAAGCTCAACTTTTATTAAATAAAAAAATTAAAGATTTATCAGGGGGGCAAAAAGGAAAACTTTTAATAGTTCAGGCTTTAATCAATGAGCCAGATATTTTACTTTTAGATGAGCCTACCAACAATTTAGATAAAGAAGGAGTTAAACTTTTGACTAAATTTATGAAAGAATACTCTGGTACTGCTATTGTAATCTCTCACGACGAAAACTTTTTAAACTCTTTTACTCACGGAATTTTATACATCAACACTCAAAATCAAAAACTAGAGCAGTATGTAGGAAATTATTTTAAAGCTGTAGATGAAATTAAAAGACAAATCGAAAGAGAAAAAAGAGAAAATGCTCAACTAGAGAAAAAGATTCAAGAAAATAAAGACAAAGTAAACTTTTTTGCTCACAAAGGAGGAAAAATGAGAAAATTGGCCGCCAAACTCAAAGACGAATATGAAAACATGGAAGAAAATATGGTAGACGAAAGAAAAGAAGATAGAACCATCAGAAAATTTGAAATCAAAATTAATGAAGAAGAAAGAGATAAAATGGGTGGAGTAATCATGGAAATCGATAGAGTTAATATTTTGAAATATGGAGAATCGGAAGATGTGGATATAAAAAATATAGAATTACGTAAAGGAGATAAGCTTCAAATCCTTGGACCAAACGGTATTGGAAAAACTACCTTACTTGAGAGGATAGCTAAACAAAAAGCTATTGGAGTCAAAGTAAAAGACGGTATAAATATTGGTTATTATAGACAAGACTTTGCCACTTTAGATTTTAGTAAAACCGCTTATGAAGAATTGGCTAAAGCTTTTAAAAGATTAGACGATCATCATTTGAGAAGCACAGCTGCCGGCTTTCTTTTGGGAGGTAAAGAACTTGCTACACAAGTAGGACATCTCTCTGAAGGGCAAAAAGGACTTTTGATGTTTGCTTATCTCACTTTACTTGAGCCAGGAATTCTTATTTTTGATGAACCAACCAATCATATTAACTTTAGACATATACCAATTATCGCTGAGGCTATAAAAAATTATGAAGGAGTAGTTTTAATAGTCTCTCACGTAAATAATTTTGTAAGACAAATTGGAATCACTCACACTCTTGATCTAGGAAACCTTAGTAGAGAATAGGTTTAGTAATAAATTTATTCCTGATATTCTTTTTCTATTTCTAAAAATCTTTGTTTGGCGTTAGCAAAAATTTCTTCTTTAGCATTTTCTAATTCTTTAATATAAACAGCCTCCAATTCTTCTTCAGGAATAGTTTCATCATAAATAAGAGTTTCTTTTATTTCTTTAGCCTTCATTTCAAACTCCGCCAAAGATGATTCTTCCAAAAACTCTAACTTATTATCTAAATCGTGAAGCTCTGGCTCCACCTTTTTCATAACAGCGATTATTTCTTTTAAAATTTCTTTTTCTTTTGGATCAAATTTTTCTAAATTTATCATATATTATTTATATTTTATATTTAATAGGCTATAGCATATCTAACACCAGCTTTAATCGGAATTACAGCTAGAGCATTAACCAACCTAAAAGTAGCCTCAAGCAAATCTCCCCCTCCTTTTATAAAACCATCTACGAATCCTTCAGAAAAACCCTCCAAAGCCCCAGAGAAACCTCCAGCTCTTGCCCCTTCTATTAATCCAAGGACTGGTTTAGATAAAATGGCCCAGACTCCTGTAAAAGTTTTTTTACCGGCTGTTAACAAATTATTTTTTAATTCTTTTCTATATCGTTCAAAAACAGCTTGCATTTCTGGAGTTTCTAATTTTGCCTTCCTTCTTGCCAATTGTTCTTTAGAAAATTTAGAAACTTTATTTTCTTTTTCTCTTTCGATTTTTTTGAGCATTTCAAGTTTAGTTTTTAAATCTTTATAGTCTTCCTTATCTCCTGGTAATCTAAACTTACTCTTTTTCAAATTTTCCATTTCTGATTTTGTGGCACGCATCTCTTTTTCTACCTCTTTGGAATACATTCTTCTTTTTCTTCGTAAATCAACTCCTTCGCGAATATATTCGCTTTTTTGAGAAAGCTTTTTATCTATTCTGTTTCTAATCTCCATTTTTCTTTCGATTTTTTTTCTTTTGACAGGATCTCTTTCATTAGACAAAATCTCATCTACCATTTCCCATTCTCTTATTTTCTTATTATCTCCTGAGAGCCTTCTCAATTCTTGAATTCTTTTTTCACCTAAGAGATCTTTAAAATAATCATCATTCAACTTTTTTACATTATCTTTATATTCTTTTATTATTTTCCTTCGCTGTCTATTGTCTTTTTTCTTTTCTACCCATTTAGAGAAAGCATTTTTCTTGCTTTTTGCCACAAAATCTTTGTCATATTTTCTTTCTCCAGCAAATCTCTCATCTTCGTCTCCATATTTAAAACCTTTATGAACAAATCTATAATTATCTTCAAAACTTTCTTTTTTATCAAAACTATCCAATTCTTCAGCTGACTCTCTCTTCAATTCTGATTCTGTTTCGTCTGGTGCTACAGTTTCGTCTAAGATTGGAATATGCCAACCTGGAGGAACCGCACTCTCCGCCTCCTTCATCTCTTCTTCTTTTACGACCTCTCCTCTCATGTCCACAATCTTAGCGGAACTTTTTTTCTTTTCATTTTTTTTATGAGGCCACCCGTCCATCTTTACAACCTTTCCAGCTTTTTTAGCGACTTCTGTGGCAGCTGTGGTCATCATTTTAAAGACTTTAGCTAAAGTCTTCTTTTTTTCAATATTTTCAACAGCAGACTCAACTTTCTCAACCTCTATAGAGTCGTGTCCAGATTCTGCTTCTATACTTGGAATCTCAATCTTATTTTCTACGAGATATTTACTATCCAAATTTTTTAAACTCTCTTTTTTTCTATTTTTAAGCACTGAAAGTATCTCTTTATTTTTAAGAGGGTCATTTTTTGACCCTGAATGTTCTTTTTTTATAGGTATTTTTTCAATACTCATATTGTTTGTATTATACACTAAAAACTTATATCTTTTACCACTTTCTAATTCTTTAAAAATGTGTTATTATTGTAAACAAGTAAGTCGCTCTCACTAATCTCAAAAAATTATCTCTCCAAAAGTTTTAGTTTGATGTATCTAGGAAAAGTTGTGCTTACGGGTTTATAAAAAATAATTTCGCCTTCGCTTAAAGCTTGGGCGAACAAAGCAAAAAACAAATGCAAGAAAATAAATTATATGTTGGAGGTGTTCCTTACACTTCAACAAAAGAAGATTTAAGAAAACATTTTGAAGCTGCCGGAGAAGTCAAAGATGCTGTGATCATCATGGACAAAATGACTAACCGCTCAAAAGGATTTGGTTTCGTAGAGATGACAAATCCTGAAGATGCAGAAAAAGCAATTTCAATGTTCCACGGTAAAGAGTTTATGGGAAGAGAATTGACCGTAAACCTTGCTAGACCAATGGAAGCAAGAGAAGAGAGACCTAGAAGACACTTCTAATCTAAAATCTTCAATATAAAATATAAAAACTCTGTATTGCTACAGAGTTTTTATATTTTATATTTCCCAGCCTTTTTTCTGAATAGCAACTTTGGCAGCGTGAGTTTCAGCTTCTTGTTTACTTCTACCTTCCCCTTCGGCAATTTTTTCTTCTCCAAAATATATTCCGACTATAAATTTTTTGTCATGATCTGGTCCAGATTCAGAAATTACTTTATAGTTAGGAGTAACAGATAAAAGATCTTGAGATTTTTCTTGAATCACACTTTTTGGATCTCTATATTTTCCTTCTTCTACCACTTCGTCTGTATGTGTAAGCAAAGTCTTTTCTATAAATTCTTTAGCAAAATTATATCCTTTATCCAAAAAGACGGCGCCGATAAAAGCTTCGTAAGTATCAGCTAGAATAGAAAGCCTAGCCTTTCCAAAATCTTTACTTTCTCCTTTAGACAAAAAGAGATAGTTGTTGAAATTAAGCTCTTTAGCTATAGCTCCAATGGATTTAGTGTTTACCAAAGCAGCCCGATAAGAAGTAAGATCTCCTTCAGCTAAATCTTCATATTTGTGATAAAGATAATTTGTTGAAACCAGTTCCAAAACAGCATCTCCTAAAAATTCTAGACGCTCATTGTGGCCGAGTTTCAAATTACTATTCTCGTTAATATATGATCTGTGAATAAAAGCTTGAATCAAAAGATTTTTATTATCAAAAACTATTCCTAACTCTTTTTCTAATTTCGGAAAATCCTTATCTTCGGATTTGGATTTGTCTCCATTTTTTACAATATTTTTATTTGTCATAATTTGTTCCAATTTTTTCTATACCAAGAGCGATAATTGGCTTAATATCATCGTAGAGCTTTAAACTTTCAATTTGATCTAAAGAAAACCATTTAGCTTCTACTAAACCCGTATTCTCTTCTTCTAATTTTAATGGCTCATGTTTACCTTCTGCCAAAAAATAGTGTACATGTTTTTTAATTTTTTCTGAAGGGAGCATTTCTTTTCCTTCATTTAATTCTTCTTTATTTTTTGCATTGGCTATATATGTATTTTCTTGAAGCTTATCTTTAATGACAACATTTATACCAATTTCTTCTTTAATTTTTCGCAAAGCTCCCACTCGCACATCTTCACCTTCTAAAAGTTTTCCTTTTGGTAAAGTCCAGTGTTTAAAAATATCTTTTACAAAAGCCAAAAATATCTTCTCTTCAAAAAACGAATACACCAAACCTCCCGCCAAGTTAAGAGTCTCAAGGTTAGTTTTTTTTTGGCTAAGCTCTTCTTTTCTCGGCTCGCCCATTTCTTTATAAATTGTCCCTAAAACTCCGTTTACAAATTTATGCGAAGTTGCGCTACTATAATTTTTTGCCAACTCAATAGCTTCATCGATAGCTACTTTTGGTGGAACTTCTTCACTATGGAAAAGAAGCTCGGCCAAACCAAGACGAAGAATATTTCTATCCATCACATTTATTTTTTCTAAAGGCCACTCCGGAGCCGCTCGAGAAATAATATCATCTAAAGTTGCTATTCTTTCTTGAATGGTAGTAAGAAGATTTAAAATAAAACCGTCATCACTAGCGGAAGCAAATTCTCCCGTCTCCTTTGCTATTTTATTTTTCAAACTTTCCCTGTCGAGATTTAAATTCTCATTAGCGTCAAGCTCGAAAAGAATTTGAAGAGCAATACCTCTAGCCAAATGTCTATTTATACTCATATTTTTATTTTTACTAATTAAAGTATACCACAAAAAATCCCGCAATTTATGCGGGGTTTTTGAAACTCTAAACTGTTTTGGCTTTTACCTTTCTCACCATTCTCCCCTTATACATTCCACAAGCGTCACAAGCTGTGTGAGAATGAATCATAGCTCCACAATTTTGACAAGCCTGAAGATTCGCCTTTTTTAAAGCGTGATGACTTCTCCTGTTTGCTGTGTGAGCTCTAGTGTGTCTCATTCTTACTACCATAATTTTGATTTATTTATTGACTCAAATAATATCATTTTTAATCTCTTTTTGCAAATAGATAAAAAATAAAACAAACTTTTCTCTTTCCACAGGCGCTTTTTTGAAAATTTTTAAAATAAAGCTTTCAATCTAAAGAAATAAGCTCTGTTTTTGTTTAATCCAGCAAAAATTTAAAAACTGTCAAACCTTTTCTTTTTATTTTTTGTGTTACTATTTTTATATCTTTAAAACTATTTTGATTTAAAGTATTCAATTTATTTGGATTAAAACTTTAACTATGCAAGAAGAAATCTCTTCCAATGAAATAAGTGTGACCAAAGAAGTTCCTTTTATCCACCTTCGCTGCCATTCTCATTTCTCCATTCTAAAATCTCTTCCTCAAATCAAGCAATTGGTAGACAAGGCCAAAGAATATCAAATGCCTTTTTTAGCTTTAACCGATTACAACAACATGTATGGAGCTATAGAGTTTTACAAAGAATGTTTAAACAAAGAGATCAAGCCAATCATAGGAGCAGAAATAGATTATCGAAGTGAAAATAATCCTAAGAAAAAATATAAATTAGTTTTTTTAACAAAAAAGACAATAGGCTATACATCTTTAATGAGCTTAGTTTCGGCTGCTAACTTAAAAGACCAAAAAGATCCTCATATTAATTTTAAAATTTTAAAAGAAAAATTTAATCCTGATTCAGGACTTATAATTTTGTCTGGTGGAGGAGACGGAGAGATTGCTGACTTTTTGATTAAAGGAAATTTCGAAAAAGCAAAAAAGTATGTTGAAAAATTTGAAGAAGTTTTTGGAGAAAATAGTTTCTATTTAGAAATAGTTCCTCAAACCTATTTTAATTTTTCCAAAGAACTAAAAGAAAACACTATTAAATTTGCCAAAGAAATTTTAAAGGATGAAAAAAAGTTAATAGCTACTCAAAATCCTCACTATTTAAGCGAAAATGACAAATCGGCCCAGAAAGTACTTTTTGGTATTCATGGAGAATTAGAAGATGAAGAATTGTATAAATATAAATTTGTTCAAGACGACTTTTCTTTTATTGACACACCGAAAGCTGAAAACATTTTTGGAAAAATCAAAGAGAAATATGGAGTAGACTTAATTCAAAATACTTTTGAATTGGCTGATTCTTTAAATTGTGAAATTGAGCTCGGCAAATGGCACTTTCCTGATATTGCTAAAGATTATAAAAAAGAATTGGATACTGGAAAAACTTTAGACAATGTCTTAAAAGATTTGGCTTTAGAGGGTTTAAAGAAAAGAAAAATTGAAGAGGATAGAAAAAAAGAAGTTTTAGATAGACTCAATTATGAATTAGAAATTATCAAAACTAAAGGATATGCTCCATATTTTTTAGTGGTTTACGACTTATTAAAATACGCTTCCGAAAATGGAATACTTACGAACATTAGAGGGTCTGTGGCTGGTTCTATGACTACTTATCTTTTACAGATCACTAAATGTGATCCTCTGATTTATCAAATTCCCTTTGAAAGATTTTTAAACCCAGAAAGACCGTCTGCTCCTGATATAGATATGGACTACGCAGATAACAGAAGAGATGAAATGATTAATTATGTTAGAAGAAAGTATGGAGAAGAAAATGTGGCCCAAATTGGAACTTTTGGTACCATGTTGGCTCGTGGAGCTGTGAAAGATGTAGCCCGAGCTATGAAATACCCATATTCTCTAGGAGATAAAATCTCTAAACTTATTCCTATGCCCAAACAAGGATTTCCTGTTTCCGTTGATATGGCCTTAGAAGAAGTAGAAGACTTAAAAAACATGTATGATACTGAGCGTGAAGTGCAAATAATTATAGACATGGCTAAAAAAGTAGAAGGTTTAGTCAGACATATCGGAGTACATGCAGCGGGAGTAGTGATTGGACCAGAAGCAATAGAGACTTATTCTCCTATTCAGTGGGATCCGAAAGGCGAAGGGAAAATTATTACTCAATATGATATGCATTCGGTGGACGAAAACAATGCCGGACTTTTAAAGTTTGATTTTCTCGGAATTAGAACTTTAACCATTTTAAAAACCGCCCTCACTTTGACCAAAGAAAGATACAACAAAGAAATTGATATAGAAGATATTGATTTAGAAGATAAAAAAACTTACGAAATGCTAACCAGAGGAGAAACCATGGGGCTCTTTCAATTGAATGGGTCTGGTATGACAAAATTCTTAAAAAGCCTAAAACCTACAAGCATTTATGATATCAACGCTATGATTGCCCTATATCGTCCAGGACCAATCAATAACATTCCAATTTATATTGAAAGAAAACAAAATCCAAAACTTGTCTCCTATTTGTACGACGATAAAAATCTAAGAGAAATTCTAGAAAAAAGTTTTGGAGTATTGGTATATCAAGACGACTTGCTTTTGATGGCCATAAAAATCGCTGGGTACACTTGGGGAGAAGCAGACAAATTTAGAAAAGCTGTTGGGAAAAAGATTCCAGAAGAAATGCAGAAACAAAAGGCCAAATTTATAAATGGCTGCGTAGAGCATTCTAATTGGCCACTTAAAAAAGCCGAGGAGCTTTGGCACTGGATTGAACCTTTTGCGGCTTACGGATTCAACAAAGCTCACTCAGCTTCTTATGGTCGTGTCGCCTACCAAACAGCTTTTATGAAAGCTAATTATCCGGTAACTTTTATGACAGCCATTCTCACTGAAGAATCTGGCGATATAGATAAAATTTCAGAAATTGTAAACGAGGCGGAAAGAATGGAAATAAAAGTTCTCCCTCCCAACGTCAATTATTCAACCGGAGGATTTTCTATCACTGATGACAAAGATAATGAGAAACATAAAGAAGCTATTCGTTTTGGTTTGTACACCATTAAAAATATGGGTGGGGCTATTGCAGACGCTATTATTGAAGAAAGAGAAAAAAAAGGAAAATATAAAAATTTGGAAGATTTTGTAAACAGGATAAGCCATAAAGATTTAAATAAAAAATCTTTGGAAGCTCTTATCAAATGTGGTGCCATGGATGACTTTGGAGAAAGAAATCAATTACTTTTTAATGTAGACAGCCTTTTGGAATATCATAAAAAACATACTAAAGACAATAAAGGTCAAGATAGTCTCTTCAGTTTCTTTGAAGAAGCAAACTCTTCTAGTTTTACTTTGAAAGAATGTGAGCCAGCTTCTAAAAATGAAAAACTAAAATGGGAAAAAGAATTGCTCGGTTCATATATTTCTGGTTCGCCTTTAGACAAATGGAAAGAAACCATCTTACAAAGGAAAGTGAATATTCAATCTATTCTAGAAGAATCAAATGGAGATGTGAGAGATAATCAAAAAGTAAAATTCCCAGCTCTTATAGACAAAGTAAAAACTACCAAGACAAAATCTGGAGATCGTATGGCTCTCGCCAAGATTTCCGATTTGACTGGACAATTCGAAGTAGCAATTTTTCCAAAAGCTTATGCAGTTCTAAAAGAGAAATTAATCATAAATATTCCACTTACTTTTACCGGTAGAATAGCTAGCAAAAACGGAGAAAAAACAATGATTGTGGATAATGTTGAAATATTAAAATAAAATAAGACTTATTTTAAAGATATTTAAAAGTGTTATTCCCCTCTTTCTCAGTTTGCAATAATTCTTGTTTTTGCTATAATGTTTTCATCATGAATTGGCTATTTACTGCAATTGCAATCGTATCTACTTTACTTATAGTCTTAGTACTTCTCCAAAAAGCAAACACTGATGGAGCTGGTCTTGGAGGTGGAGACTCTATAGCAATGAACAATAAAAAAAGAGGCTTTGAAAAAAAGATCTTTAACTTTACTATTTTTATAGTGGTAGGTTTTGTTGTTCTCAATCTTATTGCGACAGTTGCAAGATAATTCCAATTTATTTTGTAAAACGAAAAACTTTATTTAATTTTAATCAATTTTACTGAATTTGGTTTTCTTTTTGTTTAAATTTAGAAAATCTAAAAAATATGGAAGACGACACTATTAACAACAACGAATCTTTGCGTGACATTAATCTGGATATAGAAAAAAATGTTCGACAAATTAAAAATAAGAATAGGAACAAGAATAAGAATTTTTGGAAAAAATTATCTCTAATTAAAACTTCTTATGTTTTAACTTATAAATCTTTGCCGGCTAAAAAGATATTTTTATTTTGGTTATGTGCTATTCTTGGGATAATTTTTTTATTCTTAGCTATTACGACTTTTAGTAATAAGTTTTTAATAGAGATACCTACTTATGGAGGATCTATCACGGAAGGAATGGTCGGAGTTCCTAGATACATCAATCCGATACTAGCTTCCACTGATTCGGAAAAAGACTTAACCAAATTAATCTTTTCTGGTTTACTTAAAAAAGATATTTATGGAAATTTGATAAATGATTTAGCTGATGAAGTTTTGGAAAGTGAGGATAAATTAACTTATACAGTCTATTTAAACCCTGAAGCAAAATTCCATGATGGAGTAAAAGTTACTGCAGATGATATTATTTTTACATTAAATAAAGTTCAAGATAAAAAACTAAATAGCCCTATCGCTATAAACTTCGAAGGAGTTTCTGCTGAAAAAATTGATGATTTGACTTTAGCCTTTCACCTTAAAACGCCTTTTTACCATTTCAAAGAATCTTTAACTTTTGGAGTTTTACCAAGACATCTGTTGGAACATTTCTCAACTGAAGAATTTGCTTTTTCCGAGTTTAATATTCAACCTGTCGGTTCTGGACCATTTAAAATTGATTCTATTATCAAAAAATCGAATATCGCCAGCAAGTACTCACTTGTTGCCAATAAGGATTATTTAGGGGGGAGACCATATTTAGATAATATAGACATAAACATTTATCAAAACACTGAAGACATTCTTTCTGCTTTAAATGATGGCAGAATAAATTCTACAGCTTATTTAGGTTATTCCTCTCTTGAGAGAGTTGACCAAAGCAAAAGAAATACTCTTTCTCGAAACCTTACAACAATTTATTCCCTCTCCTTCAATCCTAACAAAAATGAATTATTAGCAGACAAATCTGTGAGGTCTTATTTAGCCAAAAGTATAGACAAGCAAGAAATTATAAATTCTGTTTTTGGTGGTTATGTCACTAAAAAAGATTTCTTTTTTGGAGATTCTACAGCGATTAACGATTCTGAATTAAAGAATTTAGAGAAATTGGAAGGGAAAACCTTAAATATAACTACAACTGATTTGATAGACTTAAAACAAGTTACCGAAAAGATAGCTGACTCTTGGAGAGCTCAAGGTGTAGAAGTTAATGTAATTGTTTATAGCGTAAGCAATTTAGCTGAAGTTATCAAAGATAGAGATTTTGAAATACTAGTCTTTGGATCAATTATAGAAAGAGATACGGACTTGTATGCCTATTGGCATTCTGGACAAAGAACTTACCCTGGCCTCAATATTACAAATTACACCAGCACAGCTATGGATAAAAATCTGGAAAGTCTTAGACAAGATTTTTCTGAAGAAAGAGCCACTATTTTAAATAAAATAAATGAGGAATTAATAAAAGAAATGCCAGCCGTCCCGCTTTATTCGAATAATTTAAATTATGTAGTGACTAATAAAGATTTAGCGACCCAACTCGATCAAGCTTTACCTACAAATTTATTAGACAAAAGTGAAAGATTTGTGAATGTGAAAGAATGGTTTAAGTATAAGGAAAAAGTTTGGAGTTTCAGTTACAAAAAAACAACGGTAGAAAAATTACAAAATTTATTACACTAATTTAATTTAAAAAATATGATAACAAATAACAAAACAACAGATAGAAGAAGAAATAACATGAGAAACCCTAAGCCTTCTGGAGCAAGAAGTACCAGGAGTAGCTATGCTGGCATGAGTAGAAAACCTAACTCTCGCCCACCAATTAGAAACAGAAAAAATGCTGGTCTAAAATTTGAAACCAAAATTTCTGAAGGTACAGAATTGGCCCACATTCCTCCTTTGGCCTCAGATTCAATTCGAATCATAAACTTGGGAGGGGTAGAAGAAATTGGAAGAAATATGAGTTGTATAGAATATAAAGACAGTATTGTTATTGTAGACTGTGGATTTCAATTCTCAGAAAGCACAACTCCAGGTATTGAATGTATTCTTCCAAACACTAGATATTTAGAAGAGAATAAACACAAAATCAAAGGCATGCTCATCACCCATGGACACCTTGATCATATTGGGGGCATTCCTTATATTTTACCAAGAATTGGAAATCCTAAAATTTACGCTCGTCAATTTACTGCTTTAATGATTAAAAAAAGACACGAAGAATTCCCTCAACTTGATCCACTTAATTTAGAAATTATAGAAGCTGAAGATACTATTCAATTAGGTGATTTAAGAGCTAAATTCTTTGCTGTTTCTCACGCTATTCCAGACTCTATGGGAGTAATTATAGAAACCCCTTATGGAGATATTGTTCATACTGGAGACCTAAGATTGGATCACGATGATGGTATTCCTACTCCTGCGGAAATTGAAAGATATGAACTCTTTAAGGGTAGAAAAGTGCTTTGCCTTTTAACAGATTCTACTAACTGTGAAAATCCAGGCTTTTCAATTTCTGATAGAGTAGTCTTTGATAATATCAGAAAGATTGTGAGAGACACTAAAGGACGATTAATTATTGCCACCTTCTCTTCTCAAGTGGAAAGAATGTTGGAGATTATGAAGATGATAGAAAGTTATGGTAAAAAAATTGCCGTAGAAGGTAGAAGCATTAAAACAAATATCGAAGTAGCCAAACTCGCTGGACTTTTAAAAGTTGACCCAAAAATCATAATCTCAATTGAGGATATAGAAAATTATCCAAAAGATAAAGTGGCGATTTTAGCAACTGGAGCTCAAGGAGAAGAGTTTGCGGTGTTAAATAGAGCAGCCAACGGTACTCACAAATATATCAAACTGGACAAAGAGACTACCATACTTATGAGCTCGTCTATTGTTCCAGGAAACGAAAGGGCTGTACAAATACTTAAAGATAAGCTTTCCAGAAAAGGGGCGCACATTATTCACTACAAAACCTCTGACGTCCACTCTTCAGGACACGCTAACCACGACGAATTGGTTTGGATACACAAAAAGATTGGTCCTAAATTCTTTATTCCTGTTCACGGATATCATTATATGCTTAGAGTTCACGCGGATATTCAAAGAGAACTTGGTATGCCTGAAGAAAATATTATTATTCCAGATAATGGGATGATAATAGAGATTCAAAATTCTGGAGAAAAAATGGTAGCCCTAAAAGAATTTGCGCCGAACGAAATGATTATCGTAGATGGTATGAATGTTGGCAAACTTCAAGATGTAGTAATGAGAGACAGGCAAACTTTGGCAGAAGACGGAATGTTTGTAGTTATTGGAGTAATAGACAGTCATGCTAAAAAGCTAAAGAAATCCCCTGATTTGATTTCCCGTGGTTTTGTTTATCTCAAAGAATCTCAAGAGTTGCTTTATCAGACTAGAACTTTAGCTAAGAAAATTATTGAAGAGAATCTAGAAAAAAATACTAATATTAGTATGGACGACATTAAAAATGATTTGAGTGAAGCCTTAGCTAAATTCTTATTACAAAAAACAGCAAAACGTCCTGTCATTATTCCTGTAATTATAATGGTATAATATACCTAATTTAAGATTGGTTTAAAATCATTATGGAAGCTAAACAAAAGAAAAAACTTTTGGGTGTAATTTATTTAATTGTAGCTCTTTACGCTTTGCATAACTTTGCTATCTATTTTTTCTTTTCAGATTTTCTAGATCAGCATTTTAGCAAAATAACCTTAAGTATAGTTTATGCTGCCGGAGCGTTTTTGGCAATATTTATTTCTAATTATCTTGGAGAGATTATTAGAAAGTTCTCAAACTATAAAACCCTTATAACAGTATCTATAGCTCAATTTTTAGTAGTTATAGTCTTATCTCTAGCAAATTATATCAATCTCTACACCTTGATTATTTTTGCGGTTTTTTATTTAACTTTTTCTACTCTGATTTGGGTTTCTATAAATATTTTTGTGGAACAGTTTTCAGACAATGAAAGTACTGGTTCTATTCGTGGAGCGATTTTAACTATTTATAACTTTTTATCTATAGCCACACCTTTTATTTCTGCTAGTATTTTTAGTTATGTAGGTTATTCTGGTTCTTTCGTTCTAAGTGCCCTAGCTCTTTTGCCACTAATTTATATTGTAGTCAGCTCCTTTAAACATGTAAAGGAACCCGTTTATGAGAAAAAAAATCTATTTGAAGGATTAAAAATCGTAGCAAAAAATAAAAATATGCGAGGAGTAATAGCTTCTTCATTTGCCCTCAATTCTTTTTATGCTGTAATTAGTATTTATTTAATTCTTTACTTGACAGAGACTTTAGGTATCTCTACTACTGTTTTTGTGGGTATTATTACTCCTATCACTTTAATACCTTTTATTATTATTCCTTATAGATTAGGAAAATATTCAGATGAAATTTTTGGAGAAAAAAGATTAATGATATCTGGTATTGCAACCTTGAGTTTAGTTTTAGTTTCAATTTATCTTTTCAAGATTACAACCAGCAATCCCATTGTTTGGATAGTTTTATTGTTTATTGCAAGATTTGGTGCAGCTGTAGCTGAGACAGAAAATTACGCCTATTTTTATAGAAAAGTTGACGGAAGAGATGCGGGCATGATCGCTTTATTCCAAAACATGTTTAATGTGGGTTTTCTTTTTGTTTCTTTAACAGGAGTGTTTCTGCTCAAAGTTTTCAATACTGGTCTAACAACCATTTTCTTTGTGGTAGGAATCTTTGGATTTTTATCTTTATTTTTTATTTCAAAAATTAATAAAAATGAATTAAAAAAAGAAAAACATGAAGAAGTGGATAAAAAAGTTAGTAAAGAAATTCGTTATGAAGAAATCAAAAAAGAAAATTCCGCCGAAAAAGAATGGCAAGAAAATTTAAATAAAGATAAAGAGGTGGAAATTTGGGCTTAATTAAAAATATGAAAATACAAATAGATTTAGAAAGATACAAAAAAGAAGAGAAGAAAGCTGGAATAAGAATTAATAAATTTTTAAGTGATTTTGGTATTTTGAGTAGAAGAGAAACGGACAAGTTAATTTCTCAAAAAAAGATTCATATCAATGATAAGATCGCTTCCCTTGGGGACAGGGTCAAAGATAAAGATTCTATCTTTATAAATCAAAAAATGGAAAGTCTAAAATATTTTATCCATTACAAAAAGCGTGGGGAAGAGACAACTTTTAAACTTATAGATAAAATACGTTATGAGCCTATTGGTAGACTAGATAAAGAAAGTGAAGGACTTTTAATTTATAGTAATGATTACAGAATTGTAGAAAAATTGCTTAATCCAAAAAACAAATTGGAGAGAGAATACTTTGTGCAGGTTAGAGAAAAAGCTACTCCTAGAGTAAAAACCATTTTAGAAAAAGGAATTCAAACTAGAGAAAATTCCTACTCTCCCGCTAAAAGAGTTACTTTAGATGAGGAAAACAGAAATGTTATAAAAATAGTTTTGATAGAAGGTAAAAAGCATGAAATTAGAAGAATGTTAAATGCCTTAAATCTTACTATTTTATCTTTAAAAAGAGTTCGTTTTTCTTTTTTGAAATTAGAAAAATTAAAACCTGGAGAGTTTAGAGAGCTAAAAGGAGAGGAATTGAAAAAGTTTTTAGAAAGTTTAAATATAAAATAAAAAACCACGGATTAAACCGTGGTTTTAGCTTTAACTTGTGCTTCAGCCATCTCAACCGTACACATCAAAGCTTTTAAAGCTTTGAATGATTTTTCAACCCCTTTCCAAGATAAAGAATCATTAAATTTGGCGACACCGTCAAGATGATTAGCCAGATTTTCAGCTTCACGGGAAGCGTCTTGAATTACAGTAGAAAGTCTTAATGGCTTAAATTTGCCTTGATCGTAGGCTGGACTGAGAGTGTTCCAGTCCTCCACAGAGACCATGTCTCCTTTCGCGACTATAACGCGAGCATCCTCAGACTTGAATTCTTCAAGCGCTATATAAGCAATTATTTTTTTTTCCATGATAAAACTATTTAATTAAATTGAACAATTATTTTCTAAATAATTTATATCATTTTATAACAGCTTTGTCAAACTTAATAAATCAACTCCTCTTCTTCGATTTTATCCATTTTATCTAGGATAAATTTTCCAATATCTATGCCTGAACTTTTCAAAATAAAGTCTAATCGAGAATCTTCAAAAATATTTGGTGAAGTGTGTATGTCTAAAACCTTAATAGTATAATCATGCTTGTGACCCGTTTTTTCACCTGAGACCTTTTTTTCTATAATAGCTAAATCTACCAAAGCTTGATTTTCAAAAAGAAAAGTTTTGTAAATCTCTTCAACGGTTTTACGAATTTCTTTTTTTAGATTTTCTTCTGCGTGAATCAAACATCTTTTATTGCAAACATGATCTATTAAATATTTTTCTTTGATGATTTTATCTCGAACAATTCTATCTCCTTTATGATTAATAATCTCTGCTGGAGTTGGAATATATATATTTTCTCCACGATAATTTGGTATAGCAGCAACTGAAACATATCTTCCATCTACATGTTCTTCCAAAAGCACTTCTCTGCCCTCTTTCAAAATTTCTTTAGCCTTATCAAAAGCTTCCAAAAAAGAATAGGTAATGGTGCTTTTGTGATTGAATTCGTGTTTAGCTTCTTTAACCACTAAAGGGGTTTGAAACCTGTTCCAAGCTTCCTCCAGTCCAGCTTTCAAGCTTTGTAAATCTCTAATCAAAATATATTTTGGCACAGAAAAGCCGATTTGATTTAAAATTCTACGAGAATTGACTCTGTCAGGAGTAGAAATATGATTGTCTTTAAAGATCGGTTTGACCTCTAATCTTTGAGCTAAAGCGTGATAATCTTCATTTTTATTGCTAGTAAGATCAATATAAAAATCAGCCTTAGAAAAAACTTTGTGAGCATCAGAAGGAATACCTCTTTCAAACCAATTACCTCTTTCGTCTAAAACCACATCTATAACTTCTATTAAATCTTGATATCTAGAAAGAGAAATTATAATATTTGCCCCATTTCTCATAGAGCGAGAGTAGTCGTCTTTTCCTCCACGGATGATAGCTATAGTTTTTCTTCTGTGTGACATAATTCATTTAAATTATATCATAAAGCAAAATATTATTTTCTAATTTTATTTCTTAGAAACTTATGATAATTAATAGCAAAACGATGAGTCTCTTCATTTAGAAAAATAATTTCTTCTTCAAATTGCTTAACTATTTTTTTTTCTTTATTTTTTAAAGCTATAACTTCTCTAGCTTTATGTTTTTCATTTTTTACTACCGAAGAAAAAATTATTTTTTCCAATATATCTTTAGGAAGACTTTTTTCTAATTTTTCATAGATATGTGATAAATGAGTTTGCCCTCCATCTATAACTAAAATATTTGGGCCTTTCCATTCCGAATGACGGAATCTTCTTTCTAAAACCTCGACTAAACCCATTAAGTCATTGTTTACTTTTTCTTCTAATTTAAATTTTTTATATTCATTTTTTTTCAGTTCTCCGTCTTCGAAAGCACACATTACTCCAACTCTATTTACTCCAGAAATATGAGAAATGTCATAACTTTCTATCCTTACCCCTTCCAACTTCTCCTGATTTAAAGATTCTTTTTTAATCAAATTAATATCTTTTAAATAATTAAAAGTCTTAATTTTTTCTAAAATTTTACCCGCTTCTTCAAATTTCTTTTCTTTGGCTTTAGCTTTCATTTCTTTTTCTAAAGATTTCAAAAGTTTTTCAATTCCTCCAGATAAAATCTTTTCAATATTTTTAAGATTTTTGGCATAATCTTTTTTGGAAATTAAATCTAAACAAACTCCAGGGCAAAGTCCTATTTGATAATTAAAACACCCCCTTTTTTCATTTAATTTACATTTATCTCGATAAGGAAAAATCTTTCTAATAAATTTCATTATTTCTGTGAGCTCAGCTTTGGAAACAAAAGGTCCAAATTTTTTAGAGATCTTTAAATCTTTCAATTTTTCAATCTCCCTCTCTCTCATAATTAAGACTTTTGGAAAATCTTCTTTAGTAAAAACAACATATGAATAACTTTTATTGTCTCTTTCTTTTACATTAAAAAATGGCTGCAATTCTTTTATATACTTTGATTCTAAAATAATAGCCTCCAAGACTGACTTGGTTTCTAAATAAAAAATACTTTTAGCATTTTCTATCATGCTTAAAATCCTAGTTCCCCGAGTATTGACTAAGTCTTTAGAAAAATAACTCTCCACTCTATCTTTTAGGACTGTAGCTTTACCAATATATAAAACATTTTTTCTATTTGGAATATCTTTTCCAATATGTTTTTTGTCTAAGAAAAAATAAACTCCACTTGTTTCTGGCAATTTATTTTTTTTTAAATCTTCTTTTTTCATGACTATGAATATAACAAAAAGAAAGCCTTCAGCAAAAATACTAAAAAAAAATTTTGTTATTTTATAATTTTAAACCATTTACCAATTAGCGGAAGAGGTCTTTCTCTTTCATCCCAACCATTTAAGAAACCAATCACAATTGAAATGAAAATAAACAATCTAAACGCCGGAATAAAAAGCCAGCCGAATATTGGCAAAAGAACCAAAGCCACATATCCTACTACAGCAAAAATCAAAAGACTTAATCCTTGATTAGCGTGGAATCTTCCTTGTTTTGATTCTGGAATCGCTAAAAGCGGAAGAAAAAACAAAATATAAGCAAAAGCGTAAAAAATATTATCATTATCAAGGGATTTAGAAAAATTCTCTTTTTCAGTTTTCTCTTCTATTTTCTCTACCTCTTCTATTTTCTCTACCTTTTCTTCAATTTGTTCCATATATTTAAGTATAACAAAATTATTCAAATACTTTCAATTCTTTAAAAACAGACCGATAAAGCTCTATGGTGTTTTTAGCCACCCTTTCTGAGAGAGAAAATCTAAATCCATCATGTGCTATACGATTTCTAATTTTATGAGCCGCCCAAGCAAGATCAATTGTATTAAAACCTGCAACTTTTAATTTGTCGGCCAAAGTTAAACCTCTATAACCCTTATCAGACAGAACTTCGTCTAAAAGATTATCCGCCTCCAAAATCCCTATTCTCCAAATAGCTTCTTCTTTTCCTTGCATATATCCGATAACTGTATTCCAACGACTCATATACCACTCCCTTCTGTCATCTTGATAAGCGAGTTTTAGCTTTTCCTCTTCAGTCAAAGGAATATTAATAGTTGTCTGAGTAAGAGCTTCTGTAGGAGAATCGACCTTTTCTGTCTCAGTATCAAAAGATTTTTTAATTTTTATAACTTTATTCTCTTTAATTGGAATAATATTTTTAACCTTATAGTTTATAAGAAGATCTTCTTTTGTTTTAATTTTCTCCACTTCTTCCGAAGATAAATCACTTTCATCAATAGGTAATCCTGAGATTCCGGCCGGTAAACTATTCTCTATTTTAGTCTCTTTTTCTTCAGCAAGTCTTTCTTCAAAAGATTCTTGCACCTTGAGTTTTTCTAGCTCCGCAAGCCTTTTTGCTCTAGCTTCTTTTTTGGCGGCTTCTTTTTCTGATTTGGTTTTTTCTTTAGCTTCATTTACAGGAGCAAGAATTATAGACAACCATTTAAGCATGGAGTATATTAGCCATATTAAAACAAAAAAAGTTAATAAAGTTAAAAGGTCATTAAAGAAAGCTATAATGGGATTTTGTATAGATGTTTGCAAGTTTGCAAACCAGGGATCATTATTAACCTTACCTACAACATAACCCACATCTCCAGGATTTACTCCATAATTTGCAGATCCGCTACTATAAATTGTTCCAGCAGTATCAGCTCCCCCTGAAAAAAGATTGTTTTTCAAAGTGTCCCACCAAGACATCTGGTCAGGACTTTTGCTGCCAAGATACAAAACTTCAGCATTCGGGTCAAAATTTGAATAAGAAGAAATGGTTGAATCTTTTATCCATTCTCTATCTCGCAAACCATCCCAAGCATCATTTCTGTGATCGACTAAATATTGTGCTTTATCAATTCTTAAAATCCAAAATAAAAATACATAGCGTATAGCTAAAAGGATATTATAAAAAATGTTAAAAATATAATCCAAATTAAAAGAATACATGCTCTATGATATAAAAATTATATCATAATTTAATATTTTACTTTTGAATAAAACTTTCAAGATCTTTAACGATTTTAAAAAGCTTTTTGTCTTCAAAAAGATTGCCGATAAAGTGGACGGCTCTGGGTAAATTTTGACTATTTACATCTTCCTTTTTAGTGGTTTGAATAGAAATAGCTGGAGCTCCTATAATATTAGCTGGCACAGTGAAGAGGTCTGCTAAATACATAGCCAAAGGATTAGTAATCTCTCCAAATTTCCAAGGAAACATGGTGGAGGTTGGAGTCATGATCAAATCTACTTCTTCAAAAACTTTCTGAAATTCCATTTTCAAGATTTCTCTAGCCATTACAGCCTTATTGTAATAAGCGTCAAAATACCCAGCGGACAAAATATAAGTGCCAAGCAAAATTCTTCTTCTCACTTCATCACCAAATCCTTCCGTTCTAGAATTAATGAAATTTTTTATAGTATCCCCCCCTCCCGAAAAAAGTCCATATCTTACACCATCGTATCTTCCCATATTAGAAGAAACTTCAGCTGGACAAATAATGTAATAAATAGCTAAAGCTTTATCCATATTTGGAATATCTACTTCTTCTATTTTATAACCTAGGGTTTTTAAATTCTTAACCTGCAATTCAAAATCTTCTAAGATTTTAGGGTCTACACTTTTTCTTATTTTCTCATCACTTAATATTTTTGGAATACCAATTTTCTTTTTTATTTCTAAATTTATATCCTGTCTCTTTTCTTTTGGAATACTGGTAGAATCTTTTTTATCGTAAAAAGAAATTAATTCAAAAAAAGATTCAGCCTCTTCTACATTGTTTGTAAAAGTTCCAATCTGATCTAAAGAAGAACCCATGGCTATAAGTCCAAATCTAGAGACTGAGCCATAAGTAGGTTTAAATCCTACTAAATTACAAAAGGCAGCCGGCAAACGGATTGAACCCCCTGTATCTGACCCTAAGGCCAAAAGGGTGTAATTCGACGCCACAGAGGCTGCAGAGCCCGCTGAGGAGCCTCCAGGCACTCTTTCTTTATCAAAAGGATTCTTGGTGGGGCCATAAAACGAGGTTTCGCTAGAGCTTCCCATGGCAAATTCATCCATATTTGTCCTACCTAAAAGTATAACCCCTTTTTCTTTTAGTTTTTCAACAATACTAGCATCATAAGTGGCCACATAATTTTCCAACATTTTTGAACCAGCTGTAACTTTTTCTCCAGCTACTAAAATATTATCTTTGACTAAAATTGGTATACCTGTCCAAACATCAGACTTATTTTCATCTATAATTTTTTGAGCATTAATAATTTGCTCATTAATAAACTCAGTTGAATAAAAATCAACAACAGCATTTAAATCTTCTGCTTCTGAAATATTTTGATTAAATTTCCTTTCATTATTTTTAATAGTTTCTAAAGAAAGATCAACCAGCTGTCGAACAGTAATCTTTTTTGAAACTAAATCTTCGTGAATTTGTTTTACAGTCTTCATGTTATTTTTCTTTATTTTTATGTTTATCTAAAACTTGAGCAACTTCAACATAGTCACCATTTCTAATTGGAGCATTTTCTAAAAGAGCTTCGGTGTAAAAATTGGCTTGATTTAAAACATTGTCTTCACGAATAATGTTGTTGTTTACAGAATCTTTAAATTGTTTACCATATCCTTCTCCACCAGAAGATTCGACACTTCCGCTCGTCATCTCTGAAACCTGTCCAACATATTCTAAAACTTCTTTCATTTGCACTAAGAATTTTTCTTTCTCTTCTTCAGTTAAGGAAAGTCTAGATAGCAGAGCCACGTCTTCTAAATCCTTTTTTGTAAATTCGATATTAGCCATAAATTTATAAGTATTTTAACAGAAAAACTCTTATTTTAAAAGCTGAACAAATTCGCTCTCATTTATAATTTTCACCCCTAATTCTTTAGCGCTTTTTTCCTTACCGGAAACTTTTCCATCAATATTTTTGCCCAGCAAAAGATAATCTGTATTTTTAGAAACTGAAGAAGAAACTTTTCCTCCCAAGCTTTCAATTAAAGTCTGAAAATTTTCTCTGGGTTTTGAAAGCGCTCCCGTAATCACAAATATTTTATTTTTTAATCTATCACTCTCCCCATTATTTCTATATTTTTTTTCTTCTTTTACCCTTACTATCTTTAATAATTCTTCCAAAAATCTTCTATTCTTTTTTTCTCCAAAATATTCTAAAAGAGACTCTAAACTCTTTTCTCCTAAACCAGCTACTCCAAAATCTTCTTTCATCTCCAAAAGAGTTTTAGTTTTTTGGTTTTCCAATAATTTATCTATTTCTTTTAAGAAATTTTCAAAACTACCAAATTTTTTCGCTAAATCTTTTGCCGCCACTTCCCCCACCTGTCTAACACCTAAAGAGAAAATAAATTTGTGTAAAAGAATATCTTTAGATTTTTCTATAGCTTCAATCAAATTTTCAGCGCTTTTTTCTCCAAAACCTTCCAAACCTTCTATATCTTCTTTTTTTAATTTAAAAATATCTAAAACGCTTCTAACTAATCCTAAATCGTAAAATTCATCTATAATTTTTTCACCCATTCCGACAATATCAAAAGCTTTTTTAGAAACAAAATAAGCAAAATATTCTCTGTGTTTAGCTTCGCAATCTGGATTTTTGCAAAAGAGTCCTGCCGAATAGCCACTTTTGTTTAATTTATTTTCCTCTCTTTCTAATTTGGAATTACAGATTGGACAACTTGCTGGCATGGCAAACTTTTTACTATTTTTTGGGCGAAGCTCTTTAATAACTGAAACTATTTCTGGTATTACGTCTCCAGCTTTTCTTATTATCACCGTGTCTCCAATTCTCACATCTAACCTTTGTATTTCATCACTATTGTGAAGAGTTGCTCTTTTGACATGAGAACCATATACTAAAACCTCTTCCAACTCTGCTACTGGGGTAGCCACTCCTGTTCTACCGATTTGTATAGTAATATCTAAAACTTTAGTAGAAACTTCTTCAGCTGGAAATTTATAAGCCACTCCACCCCTTGGGGATTTCGCTGTAAAACCAAGTTTTTCATCAATCTCTCGTTCATTTATTTTTATCACTAAACCATCTATACCAAACTCTTCAGTCTTTCTTTTATCTTTCCAGTCATCATACATTTTTTGCACCTCTTCTAAAGTCTTGCATATTTTATAGTCAGAATTTACTAAGAAATTATTTTCTTTTAAGAATTCTAATTCTTCACTTTGAGTTTTAAATTCTCCTCCCTCAATATCGTAAGCAAAAAATCTTAAATTTCTTTTAGAAACCACATTACTGTCCAATTGTCGCAAAGTCCCGGCTGCCAGATTTCTAGTATTAGCATATTTAATCAATCCTAAAACTTCTTGTTCTTGATTAATTTTTTCTAAATCGCTTTGTTTGATCCAAGCCTCCCCCATAATAGTCAGAGAAATATTTTTCTTTAACTTAAGAGGTATAGATTTTATCATTTTGACATTTTCGGTAATATCTTCACCTATTTCACCATCGCCTCTTGTAGCCCCTCGAAATAAGACTCCGTCTCGATAAGTCAAAATTACTTTTAGACCATCAATTTTTAGCTCTGAAATATATTTAAAATCTTTTGAAAAATTTTCTTTTTCTAAAATTCTCAAATTTCTTTCTTCCCATTTTTTTAATTCTTCCAAATCAAAAACGTCATCATAACTCCACTGCTTAATTTCGTGACGAACTTTTTGAAATTTTTCTAAAATTTTTCCTCCCACTCTTTTACTGGGACTGTCTTCCGTAGCAAATTCAGGATTTTCTTTTTCTAATTTTAATAATTCAGAAAAAAGAGAGTCGTAAACCGTATCTTCTATTTCAGGACTATCTAAGACATGATATAAATATTGATGCTTTTCAATGAGTTTTTTCAACTCTAAAATCCTTTGTTTTATATCATTTTTTGAGTTTTTCATTTCTAGATTATAGCAAATTTAAGCTATAAAATTAATTGCCAGAATATCTGTCTATTGTCCTACTGACAGTGTTTTTATTGTTTAAATCACAACTAGAATATCCGGTAGAAATAATGCTATATTTTTCGGTAAGAAGAATTTGTCCCGGAATACTACTTGAACTATATTTTTTATAAAAATCCACCAGCACACATCTAAACGTATCTTTATCTTTAGCATCTTTTTCTCTAATCACTAATCCAAAAGTCGTAGTAGCCTGAGTAGAGTCTCCCACAATTGAATAAGAAGTTTTTTTGTTCAATAAATTATTTATAACATCATCTCTATTATTCACAAATCCTGCAGAATAAGATCTTGTCTCTAGATCAGAAAATATTTGATTATAGTCACCATTACTAGCGCAAGAAATTTTTGTTTTAAAGCTTTCGCCAACATAATACGAGACTTCAGGAATGGAACTGCTAGCAAAAAATACATTTACTGAAGCATTATTTTCAAAATCTTTTTTAGGGTTTAGAGGAGTAGAAGGAGTAATTTTATTTAAAAACAAAGACACCCCTTTAGAATTATCTCTAAAAACATTGTCTATATATTGAGCACATTCTAGCCCGCTATCTGCCGCGAAATAAGCTTCCCTATTACTGGCTACCATTCTAGAAAAAACAATTTCTTTTTGTATCATCGTAGCTACCGTCAAACCAAAAGAAAGAATGATGGAAGAAAGAACTAAAGTCATTATTAAAATATAGCCAGGCTCAGCCACTTCTTTTGTTTTGATGTTTTTATGTTTTTTGTTTAAAATTTTATCTTTCATATATATAATCAACTACTTCTACAAATCTTTTTGGGGTATAATAAACTTTTACTTCAACTTTCAAAGAACTTTCAGAAACTTTAGTTATTGTAGTTGTTCTTTTAAAGTCTGTAAGCTCTCCATTAGAACAATTGTAGCTTCCATATAAAGAACTATACCTTAAAGTTTCACAACCCCCTTTGTGAACTATGCCAGTAAGAGTAGAAAAAGAACCATTATCCAAATAAAGACCTTGTTCTAATTTAGAACCCATTTTGTCTGAAAAAAGGTACCAAGCTATAGTGCGAGGATTGGTACCGGAATTTTGTAAAACATCTTTAGTAACATTAGTGGCATCAGGACTGGCTCCCCCAAAACTGCAAACGGCCGATTCTACGATTCCTTCGCTGGAGCTGTAATTATAATCTACCTGTTTGCAAGCCAAAACAAAACTATCTCTATAAGCTCTAAAGTTTTCCACTATTTCTTCTGCCAAAAAGGCTGCAGCAATTCTGTTTCTCTCTTGCCTTATTTGTCCCACAGAGTTTACAATCAATCCTAGAGGACCAATGATGGCCATCACTATGATAGTCATAGAGACCATAGCCTCTATTAATGTAAAACCTTTTTGGTTTTTATTTTTAAAAATTGTCATATTAATTATCTAGCAATCTTTGAGTAATCATTGTTTGAGCCGAGAAAGTGGAAGTGGAAATTATTGATCCAGCCTTATTTACAGAAACATCTATAACTCCGGTAGTGGTCAATAAAACCTTGGGTTGAAGATAGTCAATTTTTGATAGTCCGCTCAAACTAAAATTTAAATTCTCGACCTTGAAACCTTCTGAAGTCAAAGAAACATCTCCAAAAGAATTATCTCTGACAAAATTTTCTGAAGAATTATTTCTTTTATACCGAACTTGATTTATAGTAGAATTATTAATGTTGTAATAATAGACTATATTTTTATTTATCTCTCCTTGGGGTATAAATGAAAAAGCGTTACACTTTGTAATTGAAGAGCTTGAGTCAAGATTGATTAGAGCACTGTAATTTGGCGTATTAAGAAAATTACCTTCACGATTCGCGCAACGATATTCGCTGCCAAATTTTATTTCTCTACTCATAGTGTCTAAAACTAAATTTATATTGTCTGTAGTAATTCTACTATTAGAAACTCTATTGTAACCACTTTGAGAAGCCGAAAGGATAGTAAAGGCTCCAAGAGCAACAATAGTAAAAACTGTAGTAGCAATTAAAAGTTCTACCAAAGTGTAGCCGGCAATATTTTTTATTATTTTATTTTTATTTAAAAAATATTTTTTCATAAATTAAATTATTTATTCACAAGCTCCTGAAGCAAAAGAAACTTGTCCAACATAATGCATATCTATTCTTTTTTTATATTTACCAGTAACAGAGCTGATCTCCAAACAAACTTTATTTATGTTGTCAGTTTTACCTGGAACATTATTAATGTAAATTGATGAATTGTTAGGATCCGGAACAGAAAAATTCATATAAGATCTTGGTCTTATAAAATATATTGCTACTTTGCTAGCTCCAGAATAGGTAGAGCATCCGTTTATACAAATTCGACTAATATAATTTCCAGAATCTAAAATCAAACTTTGGTCTGGTCTAGGAGCAATAGCTTCTGATGGCCTAAAAGCTCCATTAATAGTTTTGTAAAAGGGGTCTATTTTATTCTGAGCATTTAAATCTACAAAAACTCCATAACCTACAGCGGGTACCGAATTTACATCTGCTGTAACAAAACTAGAAGTTCTATTTTGCATATCTCTAACAAGCATAGAAATTGAATTAACATCATTTAGTAAAGAAGAAAGAACTTTATTGTAACGAAGAGAAGCAGAAAGAGCCATGGTACTCATGATAGCAATTATGGCTAAAACCATAAGCAGCTCCATCATTGAATATCCGTTTAAAAATTTATTCAAATTAGACTTTTGCATTATTAATATTTTAACACAAAATTCTCTCGGCCTTAAAACAAAAGAGAAGAAAGTCCTATAATATCCAATTGAAGAAACATTACTATAATTGTTGCCAAAATAATAAAAGGAGCAAAAGGTATTGCTGTTTTTTTATTGTATTTTTTAGGTCTAAGATAAAGTAAAATCAAAGAAACTAAAGCTCCTATCCAAATAGATAATAAGAATACAGAAATTCCAAATATAAATCCAGCTAAATATCCTATTCCAAAATAAACTAAAATATCTCCAAACCCCACAGCTTTTTTATTGGAGAATGTATAAATCAAAAAGAAAGGTAAAGCTATTAAGAATCCAGAAAATAAATCTAACCAAAATAAAGTGGTCAAACCTCCATAGATCGTCTGATAATTGATGGCTTTATAAGCTTCAAAAGCTAAACCGATAACGATTAAAAGTAAAGCGTAATTTGTCGGAACCAATTTATTTTTTAAATCATAATTAAAGATTACTCCAAAAACTATAAACAAAAGAGCAAAAAGAATCGCTAAGACTACACCTAAGAGTAAACTTTTTTCCGAACCAGCTAAAAAATAATTCTTAAGAAAAATCTCATAAGAAGCTATAGCAAAAATACCTCCAGCCATTTCTATCCAAAAATGCTCAGCTCCGATTTTGGTTTTACATTTTCTACATTTTCCACCTAAAAAAATATAAGAAATGACAGGGATAGTCTCAAACCATTTTAATCTTCTGGCACAAGACTGACACATACTTCCGCCTTTTATATAAGATTTGATATAAAGTCTATCGACAATCACTCCCACAAAGCTGCCAAAAGCAGCTCCTGTAAAAAATAATAAAACATAAAGAATTAAGTTCATATAAGTAGTTTTTATAGATATATTTTAGCATACTTTAATTCTCAAAAAACAAAAAACCTCTCTAATGAGAAGTTTTTATTTTTATTTAAAGAATATAATTATCCTCTAATATCAAAGATACAGCTTCTTAGGTCTGCAGCACAGTTTTTATCTGAATCGTTTGTTCTTTCAGCTTCCAAGAAATAAGCCTCTGCAGTTGTTGGCTCCGGAGATACTCCTGTTAATGTTACAGTTGAACCCCCACTTCCATATAAGACACAACTGTCAGTAGAATCTCCTGCTCCCCTACATTTTGCTGCACCATCCAAAGCAGGACTAGCTGTTTCTAGATGAGTATAGAGATGATAACCAACAACCTTACCGTTAACTTGATAACCAGTATAGTTATACTTATTTAAGTCAAAGTTGGCTGTATTGTTATAATTTTTTGGGATACCTCCCACTGTCTCTGTATCTAGAGTTTGCAAATCTATAGGATAAGAACCTCCATTTGAGTCTGCATACATCATGAGACTTGATTGAATGGATTTCATTTCTGCCACTTTTTTAGCGTCACGCCCTTTTCTAAGAGCTGTCTGAAGTGGAGCGTAAACGATAGCGGCCAAAATACCGATAATCGCTACCACGACAAGCAATTCAATAAGTGTAAAACCTTTTGTAAATTTACTATTTTTCATATGATTTTTTTTAATAATAAAACTTTCGTTTATGGATATATTATATCAGAACTGAGAAAAATTAATAAAAAAGAGAGAAAAGTGTTGTGGATATCTTTTATATACCAGTCATAACTGAAAACATTGGAATCATGACGGCTGCCAAAAGAAAACCTACTCCTCCAGCAAGTAAGAAAATCAATATAGGCTCTATCAAAGTTAAAGTGGTATCAATAGCCGTAGAGACTTCTCTTTTATAATAAGTAGAAAGACTTTTTAAAATATATCCCAACTTACCGGTCTCCTCGCCAATTTTTGTCATTTGAACTAAAAGATTTGGTAACTCTTCTTCTTCGTAAAAAGACTGGGACAGAGACTTGCCTCCCTTCACTTTTTTAGAGACTCTAATAATCAGATCTTTAAAAATCACATTGTCTAAAACTTCTGAAGTAATTTCAAGAGATCTCACAATCGGCACACCAGAGGAAAGCATTGTGTCTATATTGTCTGTCAATCTAGAGAGAAATATTTTTTTGGTTAAAGCGTTATAAATCGGAATCTTTAATTTAAAATAATCTAAATATTGTTTTCCTGAAGGAGTTTTAGAAAGAGTATAAAAATAATATACTAAAATTGCTAAAATAATTAAAATAATTAGGGCATATTTTTGAGAAAAAGTACCTATGCCAAAAATAATCTTTGTAGCTAAAGGTAATTCTTGATCTTGCATAGTTAACATTTCAGCAAATTTTGGAATCACAAAAGTAATCACCACCCCCATCACTATAATGAAAACAGATATAACAAAAATAGGATACGCTGTAGCTTTTTTAATTTTTTGTGTCAAATCATAGTTTCTATCCAAATAATCAGCTAAATACAAAAAAGACTCGTCTAATTTCCCCGACTCTTCTCCGGCTTTAATCATGCTTGAGTAAAAAACTCCAAAAACATTATCGTGTTTACTCATAGCTGAAGAAATAGAAAGACCAGACTGAACATCATCAGCTATAGCCTCTAAAACCTTTTTCAATCTCGGATTTTCTGTCTCAGCAGAAACAAGTCTAAAACTCCTTAAAGCCGAAACTCCAGATTGAAAGAGTGTAGCAATTTGTCGAGAAAAAACCACAATATCCTTCTCTTTAATTTTCTTTCCTAAAAAAGGTAATCTAAAACCCGTGGTTGGTGAACCGAAATCTTTTTTTTCTTCAAATTGTTCTACTGAAATAATTATCAGTTTTCTATCTTGAAGAATAGCAATAGCATCATCTTCATTAACTGCTTCAATTTTTCCATCAACTCTTGCCCCGTCAGCTTTAATAGCTTTATACTTAAACATCATAAATTTATATCATTTTTTCTAAACTCCTTGGATTACGCGAATGGGACATAGCTGTTTCCAAAGTGATTCTACCACCTCTCACCAACTCTGCTAAATTTCTATTGAAATCTATCATTCCTTGATCACGACTGGTCTCAATAATAATGTCTATTTCGTGAACCCTGTCGTCACGAATTAAATTTGCTATAGCTGTATTGTTTAGCAATAATTCGTAAGCTGGAATTAATCCTCCTTCAGTGGTTGGAAGTAATCTCTGAGAAAATACTCCGATTAAAGAAGATGACAACTGATATCGAACTTGCTCTTGTTGCTCCGCAGGAAAAGAGTCTATAATTCTATTTATGGTTTGAGCTGCAGAATTTGTATGAAGAGTCGAAAGAACTAGATGCCCTGTCTCAGCTGCTGTAACTGCAGAAGAAATAGTTTCCAAATCTCTCATTTCTCCAAGCATAATCACATCCATGTCTTGTCTGAAAGACTGCCTCAAAGCTGAACGAAAAGACTGCGTATCCATACCAATCTCTCTTTGGTCAATAACGGCTTTTTCATTTTCAAAAATGTATTCCACCGGATCTTCAATAGTAATAATGTGTCTTCTTTCTGTTTTATTTATCTCGTTAACCATGGCAGCTAAAGTGGTTGACTTCCCTTGGCGTACCGGACCAGTTACCAAAAAAAGTCCTTGTTTGGCGTGAGAAATATCTGCCAAGATTTTTGGGAGATTAAGCTCTTCAAAGGATTTTGGTTTAGGGACAAGTCTTAAAGAAATACTCACTAAACCTCTTTGAAAATAAGCGTTTCCACGAAGTCTATACTCTCCTAAATGTTCAAAAGGAAAGTCTAATTCTTGTTTAATAACGAACTCATTAAAAACTCTCTCTGACACCATCGCTCGCAAAAAACCTACTGTGTCTTCAGAGGTTAAAGCTGGTTTATGTATCAAAGTAATCAACTCTCCAGCGATTCTAATAATAGGAGAATTTCCTACACCTAAATGTAGATCACTAGCCTCTTCTTTAACTAAAGTCAAAATCAATTCATTTAACTCACTTTTATAGTCCATAATTTTTATTTAAATTAAAACTCAACCAAAAACGAATCTTTATAAAATAATTATAGCATTAATAATAATAATTTAACTTTAGAAGTTATACACAAAAGCTGTTTTTCCTCATTTATTGTTATAATTAATTTAATATGAAAAATCTAGAAAAAACTTTTAATTCAGAAAAGGAGGGGGTGAAAGAGGTAAAAAAAACACAAGCAGAGACTCTTTCCGCCTTAGCAGCCAAAAATAGTATAAGAGAATTACTTCCTGTTGTTAGAAAATTGAAAGAGATTTCTGATAACTACTTAGGAGAAGAAAAAATATATATATCAAAAGATACAGAATCAAAAATAAGAAGAGAAATTTTGATAGAAGAGGAAGAAATTTTATCTTCATTGTTTACAACAATATCTAAAGAAGATACAATCTCTTATGATAAATATAAAAAATCTTTCATTTTTGAAAATAATAAAATCTCTCCTGGAGAAATAGTTTCTTCTCAAAGATTGGGTGTAAATTTTAGTCTCCAGAAAAGTATTCTAGAAACTGGTGAAGGAAAAAGATTAGCAAAAATATTAAAAGAAAAGAAAATCACCAGTATCATCACAGAGAAATATTCTAAAGATTTAGCAAAAAATTTAAAAGAAGAATTTAAATCTAAAGACCTTTTAAAAAGTAAAGCTTATGAAGAAATAGAGAAAAGAAATGCTGAGGAGAATAAAGACAAACTTGGTATAAAAGCAGAGAAAATCTTTATTGGATTACTAGAAAGTTTATCTATAGATAGACCAGATTTAGATTTTAAGGTCCACGAAGCCAACCCTTTTCAAGATGTAGAAAATAAAATAGACTTTATTATTGAAAGAAGGAATAAGAAAAGAGGTGTTGGTATAGAAGAAAATGATACAGAGTCTTTAAGAACTGTAGGCATTCAGTTTACAACTGCTACTGCAAAAAAAGAACATAAATTAGATCAAATAGATAAGGCTAAAAAAAGACTAAAAGAGAGCTCGTCCGAACCGTTTGATATTGTCTATGTAGAAATAGATTCTTTTGTTTTAAGAAAAGCTATAAACGATTGGGAGAAATCAAATAGTAAATTTGCAAACCCCGTAAAATTTTTGAAATCTGACATAAAATCTGAATTAATCAAAAACTTTTTTAGAGAAATTTTAACACAAGAAGAAATGAAAAGCTTAGAAAAAAATATTTAAGATTTTCGTGATTAAACTAAAAATAAAAACCAACTTTATTGTTGGTTTTTATTTTAAAGAGATTAATTTGATTTATACCGATTTCTTTTGCTCCGCTTTTAGCGCGATTTATCCTGCGAGACTTAGTCTCATTTAATACGCGACTTTTGCTACATCTCGAAGTAGCTCGAATGATTTTTAGTTTCATTAAAACTTGTACAAAAATAAATTTTTGTTCGACAAATGCATGCACCGATATCGGTGTGCACGATTTTCAAATTGAATTAATCCACGACCAGCTTCCGCTAGCCGTGCCTTGTTACGACTTACTCCCTGTTACCGATTTTACCTTAGTCCTTCTTGCGAAAGCCTTTGGGTACCCCCGGCTCCCTTGAGTTGACGGGCAGTGAGTACAAGAGACGAGAACGTATTCACTGCGGTATAGCTGACCCGCAATTACTAGCAATTCCTACTTCATGAGGTCGAGTTTCAGACCTCAATCTGAACTGGCGCACTGTTTGAGGATTGGCTCAGGGTTACCCCGTCGCGACCCGCTGTCAGTGCGATTGTATTATGTGTGTAGCCCAGGATGTCAAAGGGACATGCTGACCTGGCGTCATCCTCTCCTTCCTCCCCTGATGAGGGGCAGTCTCGTATGACACGTATAACATACGATGAGGGTTGCGTTCGTTACCCCACTTAAGGGAACAGTTCAAACCACGAACTGACGACGGCCATGCATCACCTGCCAAATTGTCTTGCGAGGGATCTATTTCTAGACCTTTCAACTTGGTTTCAAATCCTGGTGAGGTTCTTCGTTTACCGTCGAATTAAACCACATAATCCACTGCTTGTGCGTCTCCCCGTCTATTCCTTTGAGTTTTAAGCTTGCGCTCGTACTTCCCAGGCGGCTCTCTTACCGCGTTAGCTAAGCCACTAGGAGGGTCGATACTCCTAATAGCGAGAGAGCAACGTTTAGGGCGTGGACTACTGGGGTATCTAATCCCATTCGCTACCCACGCTTTCGTCTTTGAGTGTCAATAATGCGCCAGTATACTGCTTTCGCTTTTGGTGTTCCCCATAATATCAACGGATTTCACCCCTACACTATGAGTTCCGTATACCTATCGCATATTCTAGCCTAACCGTTTCCCCCGCAAGCTTTGGGTTAAGCCCAAAGATTTAACGGGAGACTAATTAAGCAACCTACAGACCCTTTACGCCCAATAATTCCGGATAACACTAGGACCACTCGTATTACCGCTGCTGCTGGCACGAGTTTAGCAGGTCCTTATTCATGAGGTACCTTCAATAGACTTATTCCCTCATAAAAGATGTTTACAAACCGAAGCTCTTCATCCATCACGCGACGTCGCTCCATCAGACTTTCGTCCATTGTGGAAGATTCTCGACTGCAGCCACCCGTAGGTGTATGGGCCGTGTCTCAGTCCCATCGGTGGAGGTCAGGCTCTCACCCCTCCTAAGCGTCATAGCCTTGGTAAGCCATTACCTTACCAACTAGCTGATACTGTTCAGGCCAATCCAGAAGCGAAAAATCTTTACTCTCGCGAGACCATCTTGTATTAGTCGACCTTTCGATCGGTTATCCAAGACTTCTGGGAATGTTCCTAAATATTACTACCTCGTTTGCCACTAAACTGTCACACTTTCACATAAACTCCGTTGTTGTATTACTACTCAAACTTTGTAAATGCTTCCATGTGATTAGTTCCGTTCGACTTGCATGCCTTATCCACGCCGCCAGCGTTCATCCTGAGCTAGGATCAAACTCTAAAAATAAAAACGGAGCAAAAGAAATTTGTATAAATTTTTATATAAATTCTTTGCTGTATAATAATTAATCTCTATTTTGTTTTCAAATAGCGTACCCAGATGAACGAGGTTTAGACAGTCTGTCTAAAAAAACACCCCATAATCAAGGTTTGAATATATTAGCACAAAGCTAAAAATAATGCAAACCAAAAAGCTGTTTCTAATTTAATCTTTTTAAGGTTATACTAAATACAGACAATAGTTTAAATAGGTTATTAAAATTTGTACATTATGAAAACTGAAACGAGTAATTCTATGTCAGATTCTAATACTGACGAAGACAACAAAAAGAGATATCTTGCAGCAAAAAAAGAAGAAGAGAAAAAAATGGAAGAATTGATTTGGAAAATTTATTTTTCAGAAGAAAATCTTGAGAGGCCTTCTTTTTTTATAGAAGATTGCGGAGATTAACAAAAATCCATATCAAAATATGATATGGATTTTTTTAGTTTTAATTATTAATTATTTTTTCTTTTAACAATTAAACTTAAGAGTATTAAGAAAAGGAAAAGTGTAATTCCCATAAAAGGAAAAGTTACAAATCCATAAGCAAGAAAAGTTGGCTCTGCGCA
>Ga0208195_1000369_pt1 | contig 60356 bp, 60 predicted proteins | sample AD_UKC077_MetaG_FD_184441 | JGI IMG/M metagenome (GOLD analysis project Ga0208195, IMG submission 184441) | Active sludge microbial communities of municipal wastewater-treating anaerobic digesters from USA - AD_UKC077_MetaG (SPAdes) (version 2) | ecosystem: Engineered > Bioreactor > Anaerobic >... | reverse complement strand
AAAAAATCAACGGGTTCCACAATTCAAATAGTTCACTGTTCAATTTTCAAGGTTCATTCGCCCTTTTTCAGAGAGCGCCCTGCTATCTTATCATTTTAAACATATGCGTGTCAACACAAATGTTATCAATTTTTGGACAGCTCCTAAATATTAGCATAGCCCTTTTATGCTGTCAACAGGTTTTTGCACTATGCAATCCACCTCTTGATGCTATAATATACGTTACACGGAGAATGCTATGTACTATTCAAGAATGCTTATACCTACAATAAGAGAGACTCCTCAGGAAGCCGAAGCGGTTTCCCATAAACTCATGCTTAAAGCAGGGTTGATCAGGCGCTTGGCTTCGGGTGTATATATATTCTTACCTTTAGGGTACAAGGCTTTGAGGAACATAGAGAGGATAATCCGGGAGGAAATGGATAAAAAGGGTGCACAGGAACTTCTTATGTCCACCCTTATACCCAAGGAACTGTTGGAACAGTCGGGAAGATGGGAAGTCTTCGGACCGGAAATGTTCCGGTTGAAAGACCGTTCGGAAAGAGAGCTCTGTTTAGGCCCCGCTCATGAAGAATCCTTTACAATAACCGCAAGGAACGAAATCCGGTCGATAAAGAATCTGCCTTTAACCTTGTATCAGATACGGACCGGGTTTCGTGACGAGTTGCGTCCCAGATACGGAATAATACGTTCAAGAGAGTTTCTGATGAAGGATGCATACAGTTTCGATAAGGATGAGTCCGGGCTGGATAAGTCATATAACGATATGCACGATGCATATTGTAATATATTTGCCCGTTGCGGTCTGGATGTGGTTATTGCCGATGGGGCGGGCTCGGAGGAATTTATGGTATTGAGTGATATAGGAGAAGATAAGGTGGTAACCTGTACGGTATGTGACTACGCCGCTAATCAGGAAAAAGCAGAAGCGGTAACCCATAATACAGCTTCTTCCGATACATTGCTGAACAAGGAGCTTTTGCACACTCCGAATATAAAGACAATTGACGACCTTTGCTCCTTCATGGGTTGTTCTTCCGTTAACTTTGCAAAAACCTTGATACTGGTAGCCGACGGCCAGCCGGTTATGGCTGTTATAAGGGGGGATAAAGAACTGTCGTTGAAGAAGCTTGCAGGTTTGCTTAAATGTGACGAGCTTTCGCTTGCGGAAAATCATCTGGTGGAGAAACTTACCGGTGCTGCGGTGGGATTTGCCTCTCCCGTAGGCATGAAGTGTAAAGTTGTTTTGGATAACCAGCTCAAGAATATGACCAACTTCGTTACCGGAGCCAACAAGACCGATTACCATTATATAAATGTAAATCTTAAGGATTTCACAAGTTATTCTTTCGGGGATATAAGGGCGGTATGCGAGAACGATGTATGCCCCAAATGCGGTGGCGGTATAAAGATAAGCAGTGCCGTGGAAGTGGGTCACATATTCAAATCAGGTGACAAATACTCCAAGGCTTTGGATTGTGTGTATACCGATGAATTCGGAGAGAAAAAGCCCATGATTATGGGCTGTTACGGGATAGGATTAGACAGAACGCTGGCTGCGGTTATAGAGCAGCATAACGATGAAAAAGGCATAGTGTGGCCCATGGAAGTTGCACCGTATAAAGTATATATATTACCTACATTGGTAAGCGATCCCGTCATATTCGATATGGCGGTCAAGATGCATGACCAGCTGGTCGCTATGGGTATCGATGTCATACTGGATGACCGCAACGAGCGGGCGGGTGTTAAGTTCAATGATGCCGATTTGTTGGGCATACCGTTAAGAGTAACTGTGGGCAGAAATGCCAAAGACGGTATGGTGGAACTTAAAAAACGTAATGAAGAGCAGGCTGTGCTTGTTACATATAGCCGGGCATTACAAAGTATAACAGAAAATGTAAGAGAATATACTGCTTAACGGCTTCAAGGTCCTGTTCAAATACGCTTTGCAGACTTTTGTTGTATATGACGCTTGCGGGATGATACAGAGGAAAATGTGTTATCCCTTTATATTCCGTCTGTTTACCGTGCCACTGCCCTATATTCAAAGTAAAATCTTTTTTCAGTGCACGTAAAGGAACATTACCCAAGGTAAGTATAAGTTTCGGTTTGATTATCTCTATTTCTTTTTCCAGACAACACAGGGAAAGTTGGATTTCCTTTTTTGTCGGGGTACGGTTGCTCTTTTTACCTGACTTGGGATTAATTTTATACGGTCGGTATTTTACCGCATTGGTTACAAATATGTCGTCCCTTTCCAGTTTCAGGGATTCCATGAACTCTTTAAGTTTTGCTCCCGCCATTCCGACAAAAGGTTTACCTTGTGCAACTTCATCTTTTCCCGGAGCTTCCCCTATAAGCATAATGCCTTTACGCATCAAGCCGTCGGAAAAGACAAACTGGAAATCATAGTCTTTGTTACTTTGCTTTACCTTTTCTATATATTCCTCATAAAGCTTTTTTAAGCGGTCTGCAGTCTTTTCCATGCGTTCTTCAAATCTCTCCACATATCTATCTTCTTGGACTCATCCCGCAAAAGTGCCGCAGGATGATAGGTAAGCATAACCGGTATCCCTTTATACTCATGCCATGTGCCTCTTTGCTGCGTTATCCTTATGTTTTTATCTATAAGGCTTGCTGCTGCGGTATTGCCCAAAAGCACTATCACTTCCGGTTGCACCAGTTCAATCTGTCGGTCCAGATAAGGTAAACACTGCTGTATCTCCTGTTCATAAGGGGTGCGGTTGTTCTTAGGTCTGCATTTTATAATATTACAGATATAGTAGTTATCCTCTTCTATACCCATTGCCGACAAAGCCATGGATAACAACTGTCCCGCTCTTCCCACGAAAGCCCTGCCCTGTATATCCTCTTCTTCCCCGGGAGCTTCTCCTATAAGCATAAAGGCGGCAGACTTATTGCCTCTGCCTATTACAACATTCTTCCTGTTTTCCCATAAAGAACACTTCTTACATTCATTGCACTGTTTTTCCAGCTGTAACCATTCACTCATACTTCGTTATCCTTTATATCCCAAGTCTTTTGCAATACTCTCTAATTTCGCCAACCGCTTCTGCACAGTGGATTTTGACACCTTTACCTTAAGTCGCTCGGCAATCTCGTTATACTCCGTCAACTCTTCGTTAAGTCTCAACAGTGCCGTTTCTTTAAGTTTTTCTTCCAGAAAATCCAGCCCTTTGGTATCTTGAATATATCTTATGGCGTTAATCTGTCTTATCTTGGTTTCCACCGATTTGTCGGTATTGTATTCGTCACAGTTTATCATTCTGTTGGTATCGTTCATTATACTTTTTTCTATTCTGGCATTCTCATAATCCATAAGGGCGTTATGCGCTCCTATCATGTTGAGAAATACCGAAATGTCTTCGGAATTGCCGAAGTAAATATATTCGGTATTGCGCCGCTTAGACCGCTTTACATTGAGCAACGATTCTTTCAGAAGCATGTTATACAGCCTGTCGGTCTCGGTCGCATTTTTGGATGCTATTTCCAGAAAGTATCCTTTCTTGGGTTCCCGTATAAGTCCGCAGGCAAGAAAAGCGCCTCTGTAATAGGAGTATCTGTCACAATCGGACAGCAGATACTCGGTTATATCGGTAAATATGCCGTTACCTTTGGCATCCGCATCCATGAAGCCCAGATCGGAAAAAGCACTTTCCGAAGCATAACTGGCTTCGGTCTTTACGGTAAATATCGTTTTATCGTTAAATCTGTTCTTTTTTCTGCGGATATCCGAATGTAAAGAATATATTCTGTTGATGGCAAATATAATCCAGCGGGCCTCGGAATTGTCCTCGGTGTTTATGCGTAAGGAAAAGTAGCCGTTTCGTTCTTTGGCAAACTTTCCTTCCAAGCGAATCATGGCACTTAAAAGCGCTTTCTCGCAACAGCTTTTGGACAGGTTTTTGTATGACAGTTCTTTTTTTACTAAAGCGGTGTATGACATTATCTCTTGCCATACTCTTTAACTATGGCATCCTTTTCTATATCTCTGTGTTGAACGGTAACCCTGTGATTGTTTTTTTCCAATATTCTGCCGAACTCGTCACCTATTACCACCGAACGGTGTCGCCCTCCGGTGCATCCCAAGCCTATGACCAGTGAGGTCTTTCCTTCTTTGATGTACAGAGGAATGAGATACTCCACCATCTCGGTCAGCATCTTAAGAAAATCCTGTGTGGCTTTCTGCCCCAGAACATAGTCTATTACCTTTTGGTCTTTCCCCGTCATCTCTCTCATGTCTTCTATGTAATAAGGGTTGGGTGTAAAACGCAAGTCGAATATGAGGTCGCAGTCCACCGGATTGCCGTATTTTACTCCGAAGGATGCAAGGGTAATTATGAGAGATTCCTGCAGCGGTCCTCCCAAGACAATCTCCGCTAACTCCTTTTTGAACTCCTTTGCTAAAAGCTGGCTGGTATCTATTATGTGGTCGGCTCTTCTGCTTATATCATGAAACTGTTCCCGCTCTTTTTCTATGGCCTCGGTTATGCCTGTGGTCTCGTCTTCCATGGGATGATGCCTTCTGGACTCGCGATATCTCTTCAAAAGCATTACATCCGATGCCACAAGATATATCAGTTTATACTTACAACCCTGCTTATCCAGTTCATCCAGCGCAACCAGTATGTTTCCCAGCGGTTCCGCTCCCCTTATATCGGTAACCAGCGCTACTTTTCTTATCTTTTTGTTATTGCGTACCATAGTAACGAACTTAGGAATAAAGGAAGGCGGTATGTTGTCCATGCAATAGAAACCCAAGTCTTCCATGGTCTTAAGTGCGTATGATTTGCCCGCTCCGCTCATTCCGGTTATGATAAACAGTTGCATTATTCTTCTCCGATAATCTTAACTTCCAATTCAAGATTTACTTTATATTTATTATACACAACACTTTTTATATAGTCTATAATTGCAAGAATATCTTTTGAGGTTGCGCCTCCTTTATTGATGATAAAACCGGCATGTTTTTCCGACACTTGCGCCCCGTTTACGGTATAGCCTTTCAATCCGGCATCCTGTATAAGTTTTCCGGCGAAATGTCCGACCGGTCGCTTGAATACGCTTCCGCAGGAAGGATATTCCAAAGGCTGAGAGGACTTTCTTTTTCTTGCATACTCCAGCATATCCCGCTTTATGCTGCTTTTATCACCATGTGTAAACGCAAAAGTTGAATTGAGTATTACATAATTCTTATCGGTATAGAAGCTGGTTCTGTATCCGAATTGATGCTGTTCTTTTTGTAAAGTACATATATTTAAGTTTTCATCCAGATATTGAGACCTTATGAGAATATCCTCTATTGATGTACCGTATGATCCGGCATTCATGGATACCGCTCCGCCTACCGAGCCGGGTATGCCCGACACCGCTTCCGCTCCGGTTAAGGATGCTTCATATGCCGCTGCGGCCAGTTTTGCCATGGAAACACCGGCCGAGGCGGTTATGAAATTGCCCTCAACTTCTATGTCATTCAACCTTCCCGTTAATATCACAGCCCCCCTTATACCTTTATCGCGTACCAGTATGTTGGTGCAGTTTCCGAACAGGTAAACGGGTATATTATATTCTCTCAATATTGTAAGTATCGCTTTGAGAGATTCTGCATTTTCCGGCAACGCCACAATATCCGCTATCCCCCCGGTTTTATATGAGGTATAGTTGCTCATGGGCTCATTGAATTTCACAAAATCATACTTCTCAAGTATTGTTTTCAAATTTCCTGTTCACCCTTTCATACATTTCTTTGGCTGCATTGTATCCCATCTTCTTTTGCCTAAAATCCATTGCCGCCACTTCCATAAGTATGGGCATGTTTCTTCCCGGCATTATGGGCAATGTCAATGAAGGTATCCGTATTCCCAGATACTCGGTATAGTTTTCCTCCATACCTATGCGGTCGTATTTTTTATTCTCATCCCATCTCTCTATGTTTATAACCAGATCTATACTGTCTATATCTTTTACCGAACCCGCTCCGTAAAGACCTTTGACATCTATAATACCCACTCCGCGCAATTCCATGAAATGGCGTATTATCTCGGGCGATGTACCTAAAAGGGTGGTCTGGCTTACCTTACGTATTTCCACAACGTCGTCGGCTATGAGGCGGTGACCTCTTTTAACCAGTTCCAGTGCGGTCTCCGATTTGCCCACACCGCTGTGGCCTGTGATAAGAACACCCACACCGTAAAGCTCTAAAAGCTCCCCGTGTATGGTCATCCTTTCGGCCAGTTCCAGATTGAGGTAACTTATGAGCATGGCTAAAAATACCGCCGTACCTTCATAAGTCCGTAAAACCGGTACTCTCTTCAGCCGTGCCGACTTTATAATCTCATCATATACCGGCTGCGAATTGGATATTATAATGCAGGGTATGCTCTCATGCATGTAGGCATCCAGTCTCTTCTGCCGCTCCTCACGGGAAAGAGTACCTAAAAAGTTCATCTCGGTTCTTCCCAACAGCTGCACACGCTCCGGGCAGAAACCTTCCAGATAGCCCGCAAGCTGCAATCCCGGTCTGTATACTTCCGCAGAATCTATGATCTTCTTGTCGATATTCTCCGGAACATACATCTTATCCAGACAATACCTCTCTATAATGGTGTTCACACTGATGCTGTGAGCAGTCGCATCATAATTTTCCGGTATATTCATAAAGCACCTCCTGTAACAATCCGTTGCTTGCCAATATATCACTTTTATATCTCATGGAAGGCGGGTTACCTTTCCAGTCGGTACATACGCCTTTTGCTTCGGTCAGTATACATATACCCGCAGCCACGTCCCACGGACTTAAATTGCGTGTAAGAAAGGCATCGGCCGCCCCTTCGGCCACATAACAGATATCCAGTGCGGCCGAACCGCTTATACGTATATCCATGCATGCCAGGAACACTTTCTTCAGCACATCGAAATGCATATCGGCATCGCCTCTTTCGTACGGACTGGTCTCGCATGTTATAAGGGCGTTCTCTATATTCTTAACATTTGAAACCCTTATGGGTTTACCGTTAAGTTGGGCGCCTTTACCCTTTTCGGCTATATAGGTGGCATCGGCAACCGGATCGTGCACTATACCGAAAACCGGCTGCTCTTTATGCACATAAGCCAGCGATATGCAGGAAGGCGTATAGCCGTGTAAAAAATTGGTGGTGCCGTCCAGGGGGTCTAATATAAAGACGGAATCGGATAAAACATCCCGGTTATCCTTCTCTTCTGCGATAAGCGGTATATCGGGATAATGGTGCCGTAAAGCTTGGGCTATACTTTTTTGTATGGCTATATCGCATGCCGTCACATAGTCCTTATCGCCTTTTTTTACGGCATTTGTACGATAAGTTGCGTCTTTCATCAATGCTCCCGCATCCAGCACCGCATTAACAGCTTTTATAAAATCCATTATTGTCCTCTTATATAAACCACACCGTCTATTACGGCGGCAGCTCCGTCACGCGAGTAGGAAAAAGTATCTTCCTTACCGTCATATTTGAATGTAATGGTCTTGTTTTTTATAACATAGGTCCCGCTTATTTCACCGTCATTTTCCGTACATGTAAACTCATTATTCATAAACTCATATTTTCTTCCGGTCTCCTCGCTTACATACACACCGAAAAGATAAGTCTGGCATGCGGTAAGAGTAAGTAATATAACGGCTGTTAAAAATAAGATAAGAATCTTTTTCATATATTAATATACCTCTTCTTTCTTTCCAAATTATATCATGTATCACACATACACTCCACCTGTGACGGATTATCGGTAAGATTCTCCACATCAGGCATATATATGTCATGTGTGACAAGATTGCCTATGGCACCATATCTTTCACAGTTTTTAAATTTCCTGAAAGTTATGAAGGCATCGGTCTTTACGGCACCCTCATCGGAAGATACTATCACGTTCTTTAAAAACAGGTTTTCCACACGGTCATATACATGTATATATCCGTCAACCTTAGGATCGGAAGCGGCCTGAATTACAGTTAACCCGTCAATTACAACATTCTTGATATGCGGCCTGCAATCGGGGGCGTAATTTAAATCGTTCTCATGGAAAGGCAATCCGAACACCCACAGCGGCCGGTTATCCGAAGGGTTCTGATGGTGAATGTTTTTAAATGTAATACAGTCGAAGTTCCCCCCTATATCAAACAAAGTGGCGGTTCTGTAAGGATATACATGGTCCATGGGACGTAAGTCTATATTCTCAAAAGTAATATGTCCGTAATTGCCGAAACCGTCTCCGGGAAACCAGGGGTTTATGAAGAAGCCGTAGCTTCTGTAAGTACCTGTTACATTTCTTACCGTTACCCTGTCCAAGTGTCCTTTTGATCTGCACAGCATCCTTATAGCCTGATCGGCATAGTCTAAATGCACTCCGTCTATAAGCACATCGGTTATGGAAGATACCAGGTCATGCTCGTCGGGACCCAAGGCTATGAAGTCGTCTCCCGACCGCCCTTTTATATTCCTCATTGTAAGAAACTGTCCCGGCCCCCAGAAATGAAATCCGTCCTGATTCTGTCCTCTCATCCAGTCGGGCAAATCAATATATATGTTTTCTATGGTTACATTTTTGAAGTTGACACACATTACCGACCAGGCTCTCTGATTTCTTATGGTTATATCCCTCATGATAAGGTCCTGCACCCCGAAAAACTCGAAAGCCACCACCATTCTGTAGGCACCGAAATCGTCGGATATGCCTTCTATACCGAAACGGTATTTCTCTTCCGTTATAGGTACATGGTGCTGCTGTCCCTTGTTGTTATGGTTATATGTTCCGCCTATGAGAGAAACATTCCTCGTAAGCAATTTTGTATAGCTTCGCTCTTTTAAATCGATAAGCGAACGGTCGGAGCCGTCTTTTAAAAAGAATCCGCAGTCCTTACTTAAACATTCAACAGTCGTATTGGATTTCAGATCCAGACCGGTAATAAGGGCGGCACCGTCCATTATAAGGTGAATACCCTGATCCTCCCCCGCTTTATCCAGTACCCGCTGTAAAGCGGCCGTTACGTCGGTTCCTCCGCCTTCATATACATTACTGTCCAATGTAGCTACAGAGCTTGCAAATATTTTAGTAAACTTCATTTTGTCCCTCCTGTCCGATACCTTTATTTTAACATCTGTAACCGATATTACAATTAAAAGGTTAGGGATCGGATTGTCATTTGACTCATAAAAGCATTTTTGTTATTGTTCAAGAACCGTTGAGCATACATGCTTAGTATCGGTTGAATAAGAGTGAAAGGAAATTACGATGAGAGCGGACAAAAAAACAATCAAAGGAAAAAACGATGACCTGTCGGAAAAACATGATTCCTTCCTTGTTAAAACGGATTATGCAAACAGCGGAGGAAGTTTTACCCGAGACGAAATGAATGAAAGATAAGCTTTCATTAATGCGATATATTCAAGGAGCAATGTCTGCTTGAAAAGATTGCAAAAACATGTAAGAGAAATAAGAAAAAAGTGTACCCGATTTAAGTCTTATAGCAATATATACAACATAAAAATGTAGTCAAGAGATAGCATGTTTACGGCTTCAAGCACCCCAGAGGTACTACCACAACACCGTCACTTCTTGTATAGGCATACTGCGTTCCGGTAACAATCATCAGGAGCGAAGGTTCAGGGGTTTTGCTTGCATCGATTTTTTCTTTTAATGCCAGAAGATTTCGTGCACCGGCATCCACCTGCTTACTTCCCAATTTTACTTCCGCAGCCGCCCACCGGCCGTCAGGGAAATGGATAATTATATCCGCTTCCAGTCCGTTGTTGTCCCGATAATGAGAAATATGGCCGTAATGAGCCTTTGCATAGATTCGCAGGTCTCTGACAACAAGAGATTCGAAAAGCAGACCGAAAGTATTCATATCGCCGAGCAGAGTTTGCGGGTAAGCTTGCAGAAAATATGCAGCAATAGCAGGGTCTGTAAAGTGCCGGGTATCTGCTGTGCGAATTGTCGTTTTCGATCGGAGCCAAGGACTCCAGGCAGGCACATCGTCTATAACGAAAAGCCTGTTCAGTGCATTCAGGTAGGAATCCAAAGTGTTGATATGCATAGTTTCATTGTTCATGGAAACATCTTTCTGTATCGTGGTTTTGGGTGCTTGAGTGGCAGTATGTCTGGCGTAAGAACGAAGAAGCGAACTTACCTTACGTTCGTCACGGGAAACTCCGTCTACAGCGGATATGTCGGACTTTACTATTGCATCGCAATATCCTGCAATCTGTCTTCGTACGACGGTGTCGCTTTTGCCTATTGTACTCGGCCATCCGCCACGAACTATGAGATATGCATAGTCTTCTATAGTTAAGTCGGATTTTGCCGCTACATTCAACGAATTATCCATCAAATCGTAAAGGCTGACAGAACCGTTAGAGTCTTCCGACTCATAAAGACTCATCGTGTACATTTTTAATCTGGAAATACGCCCTGCGCCGGAGTGCCTTATTTTAGTTTCATCTACGGATGTCGAACCGGTGAGGATATATAGGCCTTCGGTACTTTTCTCGTCAACATCATGCCGTATGGCATCCCAAAGTTGCGGAGCCATTTGCCATTCGTCTATGAGTCTGGGATGCTCCCCTTCCAAAAGAAGAGAAGGCTTTATATCCGCCAACTGCAGGTAGTTTTCCTGTTCATCGGGAGAATCCATTTTCAATACACTTTTGGCTATTTGTTTTGCCGTTGTTGTTTTGCCGCACCATTTCGGGCCGGTCAGTAATACGGCTCCGAAGGATTCCAGCTCACGCTTTAGCAATTCGTCCATAATACGTGGCATATATTTATCCATAGTTTTTATCTCCTCGACACCATTCTAACTCCTAATGTGGGAAATGTAAAGGTTTTAATGTGGGTTTTGTAAAAATTTACCCATGTTTCAATGTGGGAAATGTAGAGGTTTTAATGTGGGTTTTGTAAATGTGTTTTTTTTGCAATCTATCATTATTTCATCTGTCTTTACTACATATGCATATGCCTCGGGATAAGCTCTTTTCAAGTAGCAAAGAGGTAACAAAATTTCATGTGTAACTGTCTTATATGCCCTTCTTTAAAACTATCCGGTTTAATCATAATTTCTATCTCTCCATTTAAAGCTTTATATCGTTCTCTCTTATAAACTCCGATATTTTTTTGTCGACTTTTCTCCTATTGGCATAACGGAAAAGTGCTTTCTTATCGATAACATATCGTGTGAAAGCATCTTCATATATTGCGGGATACTCACTTTCGCTGACAGATGCCATAATCAACGGTTCCGCAAACAGATCTACCAGTATTTTTTCCAATCTTGCATGCCAAACAATCTCTTTTCCCTTAGGGGCTTCCGTCGTAAGCTTTACAATAACAATCATATTATCGCTCCAGTATTGATGATATAACTCTACAGTAGGATTTATTAAAACTTTACCGGGATAATATTCTTTCAGCGTGTCAAATACAAATCCCGTAATATCCGCTTCTACCGACAGATAGATTACATTGTGAGCAATTTGGTGATTAACAAAATCATTCAGTTGAAACAGCTCGAAAAGGGAATAAGTGAGGTATGGGTATTGTTCAGTCATTATATTTGCAACCTCTTTTGCAAGTTCGGAATAGGTATGAGTGTAATCCGCAGTCCTGCCGTCCGGAACGAAATACACATCTCTGCTTTCTCTTATAATATTGCCGTTATGTACTAATCCTTCTAATGTTTTGTAAAAAGACGCATCACTCAGCGAATAACCTTCTCGTCGAAATGATTCAAGCATCTCCTTTCTTGAGAATTTCTCTTTGCCTTTCAGTCCGTTAAGATATTTGGAATCAGCCATACACCACACCTTCCCTAATCTTATTTTTGCGGCACTAATACTCGTTTAGTGCCGTAAAGATAATTATAGTATACATCGAAATTTCAAAATAGTCTATAAGTTATAAATATTAATATGCTTTTTATGACAACAACCTTATACTCAATAAACTTATTGCCATCATATGCAGAAAACGATTTAATTAAAACAAGGCATTACCTTGACGATAATGCCCTGTGTTTTAAGTTATTTAACTTTTTCGGTTACATTCCGTATCCGCCCATGCCCGGGTTCCCTGCCGGCATCGGGGGCTCTTTTTCCGGTATGTCACAAACCAGTGATTCGGTTGTGAGTATCAGAGCCGCTACCGAAGCTGCATTCTGCAACGCGGTCCTTGCAACCTTTGTAGGATCTACTATTCCCACTTCTATCATGTCTTCATATTTTTCCGAAAGAACATTGTATCCGACGCCCTTCTTGGAAGACATTACTTTAGCCAGTATAACCGAACCTTCCAGTCCTGCATTGATGACTATCTGTCTTAAAGGCTCTTCCAAAGCTCTTGCCACTATCTGAGCACCGGTCTTTTCATCTCCGGTAAGTGAACGTATGACGGCATTGACTTTAGGCAGTGCATCTACAAATGCCGCTCCGCCGCCCGCTATTATTCCTTCTTCCACGGCTGCTCTTGTTGCTGCAAGTGCGTCTTCTATTCTTAATTTCTTTTCCTTCATTTCAATCTCGGTTGCGGCACCTACCTGGATTACAGCTACACCGCCTGCCAGTTTTGCAAGTCTCTCCTGCAATTTTTCTCTGTCAAACTCCGATGTGGTTTCTTCAATCTGTGATTTTATAGAAGCCACTCTTGCTTTAATCTTGGCTGCATCTCCGGCACCGTCCACTATTATCGTGTTCTCTTTCTGAACTTTAACCTGTCTTGCTCTTCCTAACATATCCATGGTGGTTTCTTTAAGGTCCAAGCCCAGCTCTTCCGAAACTACCTGCCCGCCTGTAAGAATAGCTATATCTTCCAGCATGGCTTTTCTTCTGTCACCGAATCCCGGAGCTTTTACGGCTACACAGGTAAAGGTTCCTCTTAACTTATTTACAACCAGTGTTGCCAACGCTTCGCCTTCCACATCTTCGGCTATGATAAGCAGCTTCTTGCCTGTCTGAACTATCTGTTCCAGTAAAGGCAGTATTTCCTGAATATTGCTTATCTTCTTGTCGGTAAGCAGTATATATGCATCGTCCAGAACCGCTTCCATCTTATCGGTATCGGTTACCATGTATGCCGAGAGGTATCCTCTGTCAAACTGCATTCCTTCCACGACTTCGAGATTGGTTCCCATTGTCTTGGATTCTTCTACCGTGATAACACCGTCGTTTCCTACTTTTTCCATTGCTGCGGAAACCAGTTTTCCTATTTCGCCATCATTGGCAGATACTGCCGCTACTCTTTCGATGTCGCTTTTGCCTTTGATGTGGCTGCTGTTCTCCACTATCCCCGAAACCGCGGCATCTACCGCCTTTTCAATACCTTTTTTCAGTATCATGGGATTTGCACCCGCTGCAAGGTTCTTGAGTCCTTCTCTTACTATTGCCTGTGCAAGCAATGTTGCAGTGGTGGTTCCGTCACCTGCCACATCATTGGTCTTTGTGGCAACTTCCTTAACCAGCTGTGCACCCATATTTTCAAAAGCATCCTCCAGCTCAATTTCCTTGGCTATTGTAACGCCGTCATTGGTTATGAGAGGAGCTCCGTATTTCTTATCCAGAACAACATTTCTTCCCTTGGGTCCCAATGTTATCTTAACCGTATCCGCCAGCTTGTTTATGCCGGTTTCCAACGCCTGTCTTGCATCTATTCCGTACTTAATCTGTTTTGCCATATCATATCCTCCTTAAATTAAACAACCTTTGCCAATACATCCGATTGTCTCAATATTGTGTACTCCACACCGTCAAGCTTTACTTCCGTTCCGGCATATTTGCTTATAAGCACCTTATCGCCGACAACAAGTTCCATCTCCACCTTATTTCCATCCACAAATCCGCCGGGACCTACTGCGATAACTTCCGCTACCTGGGGTTTCTCCTTGGCCGATCCGGGAAGTACAATACCGCTCTTGGTTGTTTCTTCCGATTCCAACATCCTTATTACTATTCTGTCACTTAATGGTTTGATTACCATAATTCTACCTCCGATTGTCCATATTTTAGCACTCAAGACATTAGAGTGCTAAAGATATTGTAGTTTACATAGCACATATTCTCAAACCGCAAAATCGGTCAAATATGCTGTTTATCCGTAAATATATCCCGATTGCTTTTAATTGCTCGCAAATACCGGTCTTTACTCGACTTTACTTCTTTTTGCTTTTTTTGCGCACCGCATGCTTTACAAAAAGACTAAACAGCGGGTGCGGTCTGTTGGGACGGCTTTTGAATTCCGGATGGAACTGTACGCCCAGGAAAAAGTCGTTCTTCGGCAACTCTATGGCTTCCACCAATATATCGTCCGGTGAGGTTCCGGAAACTACCATTCCCTTAGCCTCGAATTGTTTTCTGTATTCATTATTGAACTCATAGCGGTGTCTGTGACGTTCGGAAACTTCATCGGTCTTGTACGCTTGGTGCATAAGAGTTCCGTCTTTAATCTTACAGGGATATGCACCCAATCTCATGGTGCCTCCCTTTACCATACTTACATACTGATCGGGCATGATATCCACCACTTTGTGATGACTTCTCTCATCAAACTCTCCGGAGTTGGCATCGGCCAATCCGCACACGTTACGTGCAAATTCCACTACCGCTATCTGCATACCTAAACATATTCCGAAATACGGCAGATTATTGACTCTGGCATAGTTGCATGCGATGACTTTACCTTCAATTCCCCGAACCCCGAATCCTCCGGGAATAATAATACCGTGGCAGTCGGCAAAAACCTCCGATGCATTTTCAGCGGTGACTTCTTCGCTGTCCACCCATTTTATAACAGGCTTGACGTTATTCTCCAATCCCGCATGCTTCAGAGCTTCCACTACCGAAAGATAGGCATCATGGAGTTGTATATATTTGCCTACCAGAGCAATGACCACTTCCTCTTCAATGTTCTTCAGCCTTTCAATCATAGCGGTCCATTCGGTCAGATCCGGATCTTTTGTTACCAGCCCCAATTCCCTGCATACCAAAGAAGAGAAGTCCAGTTTTTCCAGCTCCAGAGGAACTTCATACAAAACATCCATATCCAGATTTTCTATTACGCAGTCTTCTTTTACATTACAGAAAAGCGATATCTTTTTCTTTAATGAATCATCCAGATAATCGTTACAGCGAAGCACAATCATGTCCGGAGATATTCCCATGGAATGCAACTCTTTTACCGAGTGCTGAGTGGGTTTGGATTTGTATTCTCCGGAACTGGCTATATACGGTACAAGCGTTACATGAATAAAAAGGCAGTTACCCGGACCTAATTCCAAAGATATCTGCCTTATCGCTTCCAAAATATATGTACTTTCTATATCACCTATGGTTCCGCCTATTTCCGTTATTACCACATTGGCGTTGGTCTTTTTACCTACGCGGTATATGAAGCTTTTTATTTCGTTGGTTATATGAGGGATTATCTGAACCGTTTCTCCTAAGTATTCCCCTTTTCTTTCTTTATTGAGTACATTCCAGAAAATCTTTCCCGAGGTGAGGTTGGAGTATTTGTTGAGATTTTCATCGATAAAGCGCTCGTAATGACCTAAATCCAAATCGGTTTCCGCTCCGTCATCGGTCACGAATACTTCGCCGTGCTGATAGGGGCTCATTGTTCCCGGATCGACATTGATGTACGGATCAATCTTCTGTGCTGCTACCTTCAGTCCTCTGGCTTTCAACAGTCTTCCTAAGGATGCCGCCGTTATGCCTTTACCCAAGCCCGACACAACACCGCCTGTAACGAATATGAATTTTGTTGTACTCTCCACTATTTCCCCCCTTAACATCGGATATGTTTCCATATCCGACCAATACATATCAATCGCATACAACGCCGATGAATAAAACCTGCTATTCATACTATCACTAATCGGATTTATAATCCAGTGGTTTTAAGGAATTAACGGTATGTTTTCATAAATTTTTCAAAGCATTTCCTTAAGACCGCCGATATAACTGTTAACCGGTAAAAAATGTGTGTTTAATAAATATATAAATAAACTCAGGAAGAAATCTTTTTACAATACTTCTCCAGCGGGCAACCTGCACATTCCGCTTTCTTTTTACAGTGCTCTTTACCGTTATGCACAATAAGTGCATGAAAATGGTTATATACTTCAATATCCGAAGGAAGTTCTTTTTCACAGTAATTCTTGACTTCCATATATGTGTTTCCGGCATCAACAGGGAAACGTCTGAAAAACCTCATTGTATAGGCATCTACGACAAAAGAAGGTAAACCGAAGGCATAGAGCAAAATGGAATCTGCGGTTTCATTACCGACACCCCGTACTTTCAGAAGCTCCAAGCGAATATCCGAAAGTGAATGCTTTCTAATCAAATCAATATTACAATCATAGCTCATAAACCATTCTGTAACGGCTTTCAGATACTGTGCCTTTTGTCTGAAAAAACCTGCAGGACGTATTATTTCCTGCAACTCTTCCATAGATAAAGACATAACCCTTTCAGGTGACAAATCACCTTCAAATCGTTCGATTGCTTTTTCCACATTCGACCAAGCCGTATTCTGCGTAAGAATTGTACCGACAATCACCTCAAAAGGTGTGTCTGCAGGCCACCAGTTGAGGTTGCCGTAGTGAGAGTATAAAGTGTTGTAGATTTTTTGTAGTTTATTCATAGTATCGGTAACTGAGCGAAATAGTTTCTCTGTGCAAGCTTTGTATTTATTTACTGAATAATTAACCCCATGTCTTAGTTTTCAATATTTCTGCTATTTTTTGAGTGTCTGGAAGTTGGTCTGTCTCAAGAATTTGAGTTAAGTCAAATACTCTTGTTCCCATAGGTGCCCTTGGAGTAATCTTTTTAAAATCTGTTGCAAAGAATTTTTCAACAAAAAAATATAAATGTTTAACTGGACGTAAATCATATCCGTAATCAAATCCATCAGTTATAGCATCATTAATTTTCTGTTTTCTGCTTTCGGTTAATTCACCATAATCTACTTCATATTCCATGCCTTTTTCAGTTTCAACCGCTGTAATACGAGCACAAACTTTACCTATTGCACGCACACTTTTTTTGTTGTATAAGCCTATATAATCGTGTGCTCTAAATCCACGGTCAGCAGGAGTATAATAAATCCCTTGGCTTACATTAAAATCCAATGTTGTTCCTGCTCGGAGCATTCTCATAAATTTCCATGAATCTGAAACCGTAATCAGTCCGTCTTTATAGCAGTACTCCAAATAATCGGTTAAAACCTCCTGCATATCATAATCTCTGTCATCAATTTCTTCCTGAATTGCATTTGCGATATTTTCGAAGGTGGTATTCAAGTGAAGAATATTTTTATTATGCAAAGAGTTATATTCCCTTAACCGCTGTTCAAAAATCATCTTCTGACCTTCATCCATTAACTCGGGAGCTAAGGTAATCATTACCTTGTATTTCTCATCACCGAATGATTTCAGATGTCTCATCAGTTGTTCAATATTAAACTCATTAGTCATTTTAGTTTCAATAACAACTTTAAAGCTTTCCTGAGTGATAGTTGCATCGGGAATGCTACTGATATTTTTCTCCTGTAAGTTAAATACAATTTCCGGTTCGCAAGAATCATAGAAAAACACCAACTTTAGAAAACTAAAAAACTTATCTGTAGAAAACCGATATAAGCGAGACAACAATAACATTGTATTTGCTGTTGCTACATTCTCTCTTGAATGATACCTCTGAAAATAGTGAATTTTCAAATCTATTAATCTCCTCCTTTTATATTTTTTATATTTCAGTTAGTTATCATTAAATGACAACAAACTATAAATAACCTTTGAAAACATCCCTTACAACAATCACCTTATTAATGATTTCTGACATCAATTTAGGGTAATTACTCTTATTATTGAAATTAAGGCCCGGAATATAATGCTTAATTCTAGAAGCTTTTTTATCACCCAGTCTTTCCCATACCATTGAAAAACCAAGCTTTGATTCTATCTCTTCCTTGTGCAAGTACAAATTATCAAATAAATCCTTGTTGTCATTTATGTATACTTCAACACCTATGCTTTTCTCCTTGTTAACTAGGGTAATACTAATATGAGCTGCACTTGTTCCTAATGCAACATCATACCAATGATCGGTTGTCGGCTTGCGTATATTGAAAGGCTTTCCGTTATCTGAAACAAGACGATTAAATTCCGTCCAAAAATTTAATCTCTCAGATTGTACTTTGCTCAATTCACCGTCTTTAGAGCTTTTAGTGCTCTTAACAAAATCATTAGGTTTTTCGATAATCTCAATTTTGGGGGCTGGTAATGAATCCCCTATTTTATAAGCATGGATTTCCAATAAAAAGAAAGAAATATCTTTTACCAGATTATTATTAAGCCATTCAATAGCGCTCTTATGCTCTTCTCTAGCTTCTTTTACAATCCAAATAACTACATTCGCATCAAGCCCTGAAGCATATGTGATTATTTTTCCTAAATGGTCGTGATTTGTTGCCTCCATCTGATTCTCAATAATCACTTTTATACCTGTCGTCTCATCAATGGCAACAAGGTCACATCTATAGGAGCCTACATAAACTTCCTTATCTATGTCTGTTAGTGTTAAGCCTACTGCTTCATTTAATAATTCAATGTTCTCTTCTTTAGAGAGCCAATTAGAGAAATTATACTGTTCATGAGCCCACAATTCTCTGATATCTACTTCTTCTAATCGTCCCAGTTTTTTACTTGTATGCATATCATTCTACTCCTTCGTATCCCAATTTCCCTTGCTTCTTTTTTCAATGTTTCTCTAAACTAATTTCTCCAATAACTATCAAAATGGTCTTTGAAACCATTATCAACAAATAAATCCCGGAACATTTGAGATAATTCTTCTTTAGTTTTGCCTATGGAATCGGCAGATAACTCATCAATAGCTGCATGAGAACCCACATTAAATAATTTCAAATGCTCATTCTTATTCTTATAAAACTTATCTTGATGTATTTTGTTAAATTTGATAAATGTCTCCACTATGCGACGCATGGTATTCAATACTGAATTAAGATAATCATTTTTGTATAGATCATTCAGTTCCATCCATAGCGCTTCGTAACTCGTTTTAAAATCTTCATTTTCATTCTTAACTTTAAAAAAATCTCTATTTCTAATAATGTAAAAGTTGTTCAAATCATACTTTGTTCGTCCCTTTTTATCTTTGAAGACTCCTTGCGGTTGCACATTTAGATAAAAATGGACATTGTGAGTCATACATACAAAGAAATCATTATCCTTATTAAAAACTTTATTATTATCTCTATACACTTTCTGCAACTCGGTAATCATGAGATATTGTGTTGCATCATCGTTTGATGTCATCGGGTCATCAAAAACAATAATCTTCTTCTGCTTTTGATTTATACTTTGTAAACGCCCTATAAAATATAAAAAAGCTATTATATTTTTTTCCCCTGTTGAAACTCTAGTAATATCTCTGATTCCATTCTTTTCATCATGGATCATATAACATTCAACATTGTTTTCTACCTTACAAACCTTTAACTTTAAATTCTTATTCCCGCCAGCTAAAAGTTTTTGATTTATGGTATTAGCAAGGTACTCTGTATTTTGTGTTAATCTTAACTGTTCTTTTCTCTCTTTCTCTAATCTATTTATAATTGCTTTGATACCCTCAATTGTATCAGAATCCTCAACACCTTCTTTTCCATTTAGTCTTTCTGCTTCTTCCTTGATAGTTTTATCTTTATTTTCATAATCCTGTTTTAATTGCTCTAAATTTTTTATTTCAAATACATAACCTTTCCATTCTTTTTCATAAGGATACTTCTTAACATCCTCCAATATTTCAGATATAACATGGTATCGTAATCTGTTTCTCGCACTATCTTGTTGCTTTTTAAAATTATCTGAATATTCATTATGCCTATCAATTAGTTGGTTCACTTCGTCTATCACCAAATCAATTGAATCGGGTACAGTCACATCCAAAATCCGACACTTACTAAATATGTCTTTCCTCTTTTTATTCAATTCCTGCTTCAAATTATCTAGGAATAGATTGATTTCTTTCTTACTTTCTTTAAGTTTCGAATTACTCTCCAATATTTCATCTTCTAGGAAACTATAAAAACTTGTAATCTTCAACTCACTAACTTCTTTCGTTTCGTTAATATAGTTATTTATGTGTTCCAATAAAGAATCAATATTTTCCTCTATATGTTTCAAGTCGTTTACAGAGAAATAACTGTCTAATATCTTTGATCTTTGCTCGGTATATATATTCCCACAGAAAGCACATATTTCACCAGGTTTATGAATTTCTTTACCAAGGAGTGCAAAACTTTTCTTTTGAGCATTATCATCCATTTCATCTAAATTCACACATTGCTTAAGCTCTTTTTGCACAACATCATTAACTTCGTTCAACAGTTTATTATAATTATGACGAGTTTTATTATATGAGCTAATCTTTTCTTTCGCACTGTCACCCAACTGTAATTTCAACTTCTCAAATTCTTTGTCAGACACCTTTTGTGCATCAGGAATCTCATCCTTAAAGCTGTTTTTATTATATGATGGGAGTAAAGTCAATTTAATTTTGTCATCATATTCTCGCACTTGTCTCGCACTATAAATATAAAAATTATCTAAATAAATATTTTTGTTATTATAAGCTTCCTTTGCAGATTCTTTTTCTGAAAACTCTTTGCTCTTTTTTATGCCTTGCTCTCCATATTCTGGTTTCCAAAGCAAAGCTTTATAATTCTCATCTAATATATCTAAACTTTCTCCTTTAAGTTTTAATTCTGCATCAATCTCATCAATTTTTATTTTAGCATCTCTATTCTCATGACCTAGTATTATACCGTTTAATCTATTGTCAACCAATAAACCTTCCATTCCTGTAAAAATATATACACTGTAATCACTATTCTCACTATATTGCTGTGAAATTAGATTTGCTAGTGTGCTCTTACCTGTTCCGTTCCTACCAAAAATAAAATTGATTGGTTTTAAATCTAATAAATGATTTTCATTAATATTGAATACAGGATATTCTTGTTTGGATAAATCTACACTTAAATTTGCCATATTGCCTCTCTCTTTCACCAAAGTCACTCATTATTTATTTATAATTATATGTATCACTTACTCTTTTCGTGATACACCTTTATAATCTCTTCTAACAGTTTTTCTATTTCATTATGAGCTTTATAATACTTCTCAGGAAATGAGTTGTTACCGTCCGCCCTTACTTTCTCCCCGTTCTCGAAATCAACACTCAAATTGAACATGGTACCGTCCTTAACAAAACGATTGTTTCCGTCAAACCCGTCCCATAAATATATCTGATTTCCGTAATATATCTGTAAAGCCCAATCATAGAATCCTTTTACAATATCCTGTTCTTGCTCTTTATCCCAGACTACTTCCGCTTCCTTATACGAGTTTTCAGGATTGGAGAAATTTGCCTTAAGAAGGTATTTGTCTCCTTTTTTTTCTATTGTAAAGCTGTAAATCTGGGGCATTGCCATGCCTCCGTGTCTGAAGTGAAAACGTGTCATTTCGGAGTCTGAAAGAAAGTCTTTCCTTTCACCTTTTTTACCGAACTCGGTTGAAAAGAGTTCATATATGTCCTTCATCCATGCACTTTTAGAATCATTGTCGATATAAAAACGTATTGATTCGCAGGACCTGTACTTACAAAGAAATCTTGTAGGATCGTTTGGAAGTCCCGCTGTCACCCTGTATATACCGTTTTGGCTTGCCAAGTTATATTTATCTATTATCTTCTGCAATTCAACCAGAAACTCCGGTCCTGTATGTATTGTTTTCTCCATTTTAACAAGACCGCCTGTCAGTTCCGTTACCTTTCTGTTAATTCTTTTTGCCTCAAAGTGATAAAACAATTCCCCGCACTCATTGGCATAGACGAATTCGGCATCAAATTTACTAATCTTCTCCGACTTTATTGTCTTCGGAGCATTCTTTTTTGTTTTGTCGGTAACCTCACCCGGCATTTTTATCATGTTTCTGAAATGCAGATACAAAACACCGCCAATAACGGCAAGTACTACTATTACTATTATTATGATAAATATCGGCTTCATGGCATTCTCCTTTCTGCATTTGATTTGCTCTAGTTATAAGTATAAGTAATTTATTTAATAAATCATTTTGTCATTAATACTACCTTGTAATATCTGATATAAAGTTTAGTATTTGGTATAGCATATATCAATTCTTTCAAGTGTAGATAACCAATAATGTTTCATGTTCCATTAAATGTACTATCCACCCTTAAAAATCATATCATTATGATATTCTAAAAACTCTAAGGATGGCTTAAATTTATTAGGAATCAAAATCGTTTGTCTGTCATATTTATAGAATACATCATTAACAAAACTGTTTTCACAATACTTTCTAATTTCTCTTGCAATAATAATTCGATAATGTTTGTCAATCGTAATATAACCTTGGTCAAATGCCTTATCATGAATCACATTTAAGCAAATACCATTGTGAGGGTTTAGCCTATTGTTTATATCTTTTGCCCAGGGCTTAATATGGCTAGCTATTAGAAGTTCATTGATTTTCATTCCTGTTATAGCACATGTATTGTTATATGCTGATAAAATAGATGAACGAAAAAAGTTTTGATTTACCCTCATCCTAACTAGTCTTTCTTTTTCTTCCCCTGTATATTTTTTTTCATAAACATTAAGATAGGCATCCTCTAAAGTTTTTTTAGACATTCTTTCTATTATCTTTTCAGCTTCCAAAACTAAACTTTCTCTATCACTTTCAAACTCATTCCAAACATCTTCCTCAATCTTTGAACCATGAGTTAATCCTGTAATGTTTTTCTCTTTTAATTCAGGATCTAATCTACCTATATTAGATATTTTCATATGCAATGCAGATGGAGTTCTTCCAAGTATATTTGCATAATGTATAATAACTGAATTTTTTTTGCTACTCTTTGAGAATGGCACTATACAATAAACATAGAATGCAATAATTGTTTCTTCTCTAGACCAATCTGTCCCTTTTTTCATAAACATCCTTCCTCTCCACTACTATTAATAAAGTATAAGATGGTAAAAACTCATATATGCTTAATAAAATATGACTGTGCTTCTACAAGCCATCTATCTGATTTCATGACATTCATTGCAGGATCTTGTATAATCTCGGGTGAATAATCTGGTTCATTAATTTTGCTCAACTCAACTAAGTATAGATAATATGATTTTCCCTTTAGTCTAGCAATCTCATATTCATTACTTGACCAATAGAAACCAGAACTTGATACTGCTTTCACTTCAATATAACGATTCAGTTCCTGAGATTGACTAGACTCAAAGGATATGATGTCATATCCAGCTGCGACATCAATCTCAGATATCCGCTTTATATTCGAGCATAATGGTTTTCCAATCCGCTTTTTTTCATAGGATAACACAAATAGTTCTGCTTCCTCACCAGCAATCTCATTTTGTTCAATTTGCTCTTTTAATATCTTTAAGGAAAACTGTTTGCGGTTTGATTTACAATACTTAGCAATAAGAGTCTCGTATTTAGGAGAAATGTGAAATCGTGTTCCTTGAGTATCTCTTAATGGCATCAAAAATCCTTGGCTTATCAACATATTTCTCACAGTTGATAAAGATAGAGGAAGCAGTTCATTTCTGAAAGCATAGCAACACCGTACTGAATCATAGAAAAACATATTCGAATCCAATATGTGTTCATTAAATAATTGCTTCACAGTTGATAAAATCAAAGTATCATTCAATTTTTCTTTATCATTAAGTAGATGGATTATTGACGGTGAAACAGAAATACGATTATCCGATAAATGAATCCATCCTAGTGCAAGACAATATTTAGTGAGGTCCTCAACAGATAGATGTTTTTTCCCTGGAGCATGTTCACATACAACTTTTGCATCTTTAGATTTAATCTTGCCATAACCTATTACATCGCAGATAAAAAAGAGTAAACTTTCCTTATTTCCATAATATTCAAGATTTTTTAGTTCGTCTAACATAATCTCTTATTAACACCTTTATATCTTCATTACCTAAATCGGCAGAAATATTATCAAATAGCGGAATTGGCATACTTTCCATGATTTCTATCATACGATGCTCTTTTTCTGCTAATCTTGTGTCTATAGTTTCGTCAATACTATCTTTAGATAATACATAGTAATAATTTGTAACAGTATCTGGTTTAAGTCCATATCGATGAATACGATCCTTAGATTGAACAAAATGTGCAGCATTAAAGGATCTTTCGATATAAATAGCATTATGACAAGCTTTGTGTAAGGATATAGACTCAGAAACAGCAAAAGGGTTTGCGATTATAACTTTAAATGGACAATTCTTTTGTTGGAAGTCTCTTATTATTTTTTCTCTTGTAAGCACAAAATCGTCATCATCAATTCCTTCTCTTTCAATGGGAGTTGCTCCATATAATTCCTGACATTGAATTCCACAGCTTTCAAGATAGTATTTTAGTCCATGAATTGTGTGAATAAAAGTTGCCCAAACAACAACCTTACCATTAGCAGAGAGTATTTTATCTACTAACTGCTTTACAGCAATATATTTTGAAGGTATCTCATCTGTCTCATAACCCATTATTAACTTCATAACATCTGAATCATCAATTGCTTGATATACTTCTACCGGCAAATCATCATCTTCAAAGAAGTCTTGTAGCGGTGCCTTAAGCATAGCTGGATTAGAGGCAGCCTGCATCAATCGAATAGTTCTAGCCTGAGCTAATGTAGCTCTAAAATGTGAAGAAATGTCCATACCTCCATCAGCCATAAATTCGTTCATATATTTTTTTTCAACAAAATCATATATCCTTTGCTGTAATGGACCCATAGGAACATAAATGGGAGGATGTACAGTTGCAGGTGGAATATTCAAATCACTTTTACGAATACGAATAAAGTATGGAGATATATTATTAATCAAACGATTAACTCTTGCTTTGTTTCCCGTAGCTGTAATATCACGAAGCTGATTGACTTCAAACCCTATTACATTTTTATTTGGCCAAATAAACTTAAACATATTGTAAAGATCCTCATAGCCGTTTGGGGCCGGGGTTCCTGTCAGCACAATGCGAGATTTGCTGTATTTTGACATTTCAAGAACAGCTTGAGCAATAACACCACCGGATAAGTTTTTAGCCTTATGTGCCTCATCAAGAACAACCATAACTTTGTTCATCCTAAGGAAAAAACCTATTTCCTTTTGTAATGAAATTAGCGAAGAATAGGAAATAAGGGTCAATTCTGCTGGATTCTTAGAAATAAGATAGTCTTGTTTATCCGTTTTGCTAATACCACCAGCAAGTCTCTTAGATTTTGGAACTCTCCCAAAACACTCTTCAAACTCTAATTCCCATGGACCAAATGAACTTAATGGCCCAACAACTAGAAGGTAATCAATATGCTTTAGATTATCTTTTGAAAGATTATGCAAGTAAGCATATGCACCGTAAACAATACTTGTTTTACCTGCCCCAGGTACAGAAAAATTACACGAATTTTGAGAAAATGCCATATGATATGCTGAAAGAAGTTGAAGAGGATATAGTGAACGAGCAGGCAATCCTTTTTCTACTGCTTCTGTAAAATCTGCAAATTCATTTGCATCACACTCATTATTCCGAATGAGGAGAGCTTTAGCTGAAAATTCGCTAAACCGCTGTTCTTCCTCATAGTAATCAGCAACGACTTTTTCCATACTCTCGCTTTGAACTTCAACAAAACCATATTTCCTCAACATGGAACTGATATTTGACATTACAGCAAAAGGTTCGTTATCACCAACAGAAATAATGATATTATTAGCTTCTACGGTTGGATGTAAATAGTCTTGGATATATCTCCAAGCATAGCGGTGTTTTTGCAGTGCCACAATATCTCCAAGGAGATATATTTCATTTTTAGCAGAATCGAAATCTATGGAAATGTTTGCACTCATACTCATCTTTTCTCCAGAATTTTTTTCATTTCCCATGTAATTTTGTTAATTTCTCTTACCATTTCTTCAACATGTGGATCTTGTGTAAAACTATCTTGTTCACAATCAACCAACCTGAGTGCGTTAAGTGCACGCTCAATAAGATAAGCCGGTTTATTTGCGTCACGTTTATCTTCTAATTGTCTTGAAAAGCGTTTAAGATTACCTTTCAGATGACCTTTAGATTTTTCAATCCACTCATTATCACGTCGTTTTAGTAGTATACTTAGGTCCTCATCAGGGTGACGTTGCCGCAACTCTTCAACAGTTTCATCATCAACAGGAGTGTTTTCTTGATGTTGTTTAAGGAAATTTTTCCATAAACTTTCGAAAAAGAAGATGCTCCCATCTTTTCCAGTTCCTCCAATATCACGAAATTCTTTTCCTTCATAACGACCACGGATGTAGTCAAAACAAACAAGTTTTAAATCAGAAATATCAGAATCGTTATATTGCCAGTCTGTATTCCGGACATTTGCCCCTCTCTTTTCATAGGAAGCCAAATAACTTCTTAAATCTACAAAGGGTCCTTCTGTTTTTTCAAGACGGGTATAGATTCCATCGTAATCATACTCTTGCAGATACTCTTCCATCAATGCAAGAATTTCAAGCCACTCTTTAATCTTGCCAGGTTGCTCACTCATGAATTCTGCAATTTGGGATTCATCAAATCCAAGCCTCTTAAGTTGCTTACATTTTAAATACTTTTCAATTGGATTATAATCCAGTTTGTCATCTTCACCCATTTGATAGATTGTCTCAAGTTGCTGAATATCCTTCTCTTCAGCATCATCAGGAAGAATTATTGCGAGAAAATACCTACATCTCTCTACTTCTGCATATGAAAGATTAAGCTTTTCATGGTCATGAAATAGTCGATTAAGCAACATAGCACGACGATTTCCATCGATAATAATGCCATCAGACGTCACAATACCATACCTTTGCTGGCCAATCTTTAATAAACTATCCATTGTTGTTTTGTTGCGGTCAACTTTTGATTCGTACAGAAAGCCTTCAATAATCTTACGATCAGACTCTAACTCTGCGTTCAAGGCCCCATTTTGCTTTTCATATGACAATACATCAGAGCCTATTCTTCCATTATACTTATTATAAATAAGAAAATCCAACGGAATACGCCAAACAATTTCAGTCCTTGTTGATCCCTTGTAGCGTAGAGGTATTCCAGTCATAACTTGATTCAAATGGTTATTCTTAAGACTTTCTAACTTACTCTTCCTGGTAGCAGCATCCATCATTCTTCCCTCCCATATGGTTAACAATATTTAAAAGCACATAGTAACTAGTAGCAATTGCTAGTGGTAATTGGTATGGTTCATCTTCAATATATATTACATTTCTTTGCTTATCAGGAGTAAAAATCTTATCGATAAAATCTCTGATAAGGAACAATAATTCATATGGTCCAACCCAGGACAGTTTCTTCCGTTCCGCTGAAACCATACAATAGATTTTTTGAAAAGAATCCATATCCGAAATCTTTTTGTAGATATTAGACAAGAACTCTTCAATATCAGCATGATAAGCTTTTGGTAAATCATGTATCTTCAATAAAGGACTATAAATTCTTGCTCTATCTTTACCTTGGCTGTAGTGTATCTCAGCATCCCATCTAAATTTTTTCTTTTCAAAGTCCGAATTATAATTCGTTAATTCTACTCTATATGCATTAATAATCAGATATGGGATATGGTACTTAAATTTTGCAACTGGACGTCGTGGTTTTTCTTTCTTTATATCAAATATAGCTCCATTTAGGTTTACAAAACTGATAGTTTCATCGTGCTTTATTGGCAAATATGATTCTGGCAAAGGCTTACTTTCTGCTTCCGCAATAGCTTTTGCAATTGCATACGACATCTTAGGCGGTACTGCATTCCCAACAAGAGTATGCTTGATACCTTTCGATTCACCGTAAAACCAATAGTCAATAGGGAAACTCATCATACTAGCTGCTTCTCTTACCGTTGGTAGACGATATCTGCCCTCACCATAACCAAGTATCATTGACTCACGTGCACTCATTGTCATAGTTGCCATTACAGTTCTAGCAGGCTTATCTATATTTTCAGGAAATGACATTCTTCCCATATAACCTCTGTCCTGTTTCAAACGTTTAGATGTTTCATATTCAAATTCTGCTAATTCATAGAGGTAATGACAATCGGTTACTTGTTGGCATTCTAGAGAGAGGTCAGGATAATTTATATCAGTTATTATGCCACAGTCTTTTCTTAAAGGATTTCCTAATGATTCCAAAACCATTCTTAAAGTAGTAACATTACTATCGTTTTTTATGGCAATAGGTGCTGGAAATTCTCCACAAAAATAGCGTTCTCTATTTGTTGGTGCTCCAAAATATTTTGCATTATATTTTCCAGAAGCTCCATCGTGTGGTCTTAAAACAAAATCGCCTTCAAGTCCAAAATCAGCAGCTGTATATTGTTCTTTGATATGGTTCTTGACTGCAGGAACATTTTCCAATACCCAATACCGTAAAATTGATTCTGGTTTAAATTTCTTTCGAGCAATAATTCTAAGATATGCTTCTATTAATTGAATACCGATTGACTTATCTGCATTACCAGATTTATTCGAATGAGAGAAAGACTTACAAGGGGGTGAGCCAATAATTATCTCTGTATCAGGAACCAATGCATTAAATTCATCATCAGGAAGTTGAGAAATTCGTATCACATCATCTTGGATTACATTAATGCCTAAGTTATTGCCTTTATATGTCTTTACTGCTGGACTCCAATTATCAACAGCAAAAACTATCTCAAAACCTGCCTGCCTGAAGCCTTCTGAAAATCCTCCTCCGCCACAGAAAAAATCTGCTACCTTCATAATTATTCTTCCTTGCTTTTGCAACTAACTAACCATTTCACTATGAATGGTTCAAACAAACTGCGTAAAATATATGTAATAAAAAACAAAATTTGTTTTTTATTAGATATTTACATTATACACCATGGAATTATTAATTGTACAATAAAGTTCTCTCGCTGATTATACTTTCCGAATTCCTTTCCGAATTATCCATCTATATAAGTCATAAATACTCGTTCCAATATTTGTAAATCACCTGTTATATATTCCCCCTACATCTGTTATCATATATATGTGTACATTTCCTTTATTGTTATATTTACGTGTTTCTTAGAAAATGGTTAGAAAGACATTAAAGGATGCACAAAAGGAGATCTTCATGATTACGCAAAAAGAATACAATAAGGCAAGAAAAGCAACTCTGGAATATCTTGAAAAAGCGGGTATTGTTGTGACCGAGGCGGAGAAAGAAAGAATAGAAGTTGCGGATTTCGGATTAGGAGACTTAAAGAACACAGGTCTTCAGATACTGACCTATGTCAACACCAAAAAGGTATGTGCCAAGGAACTGGTTTTGACACCGTTCCAGACATGTCCCGAGCATAGGCATCCTCCGTTAAAAGGTTCTGACGGTAAAGAGGAAACCTTCCGTTGCAGATACGGTGAAGTTTATCTTTATGTTTCCGGTCCCGCTACCAAAAACCGCAAGGTAGATCCTCCCGCAGGAGTCTACACGGTGTTTCATGAGATTATATTAAAACCCGGAGACCAGTACACGTTATATCCCGACACTCTTCACTGGTTTAAAGCAGGAGCTTCGGGAGCGGTTGTTTCGGAGTTTTCCACTTCCAGTCATGACGAAAGTGATGTTTTTACCGACCCGGATATAAACAGAATGTCGGGTGTTGAAGAGAAATAGCTTGGGGGAATTTAACTGTGTCTAAACTGTTTATTCAATACGGTGCGGGGAATATAGGCAGAGGATTTATAGGACAACTCTTTTCTCAAGGGGGTTACAGAGTAGGTTTTATCGATGTCAATACTGATATCATAAACAGATTAAATGCTGATAAGAAATATACCGTAACGATTCTGGATAATGATATAAAAGAGGAGATTGTCTTATATAATGTCTACGGCATTGACGGAAGAGATAACTCCGCCGTTGCGGAAGCCATAGCCTCCGCCGATTGTATGGCAACAGCAATAGGGGTTAACATACTCCCTTATATAGCACCCAACATTGCAGCAGGTATTAAGTTAAGATACCAAAGGGGTATTACATCCCCGCTGGATATTATAATCTGTGAAAACCTTATAGATGCGGATAAATATCTGTCACAGCTAATATGTAAGCAACTTGACGAAAAAGAAACCGGATATTTTACGGAACATATAGGTTTGGTAAAGGCTTCCATCGGTCGCATGGTACCGGTTTTAACTGCGGAACAGATTAAATCCAACCCCACGAATGTTTTTGCGGAAAGATATTGTAAGCTTCCCGTAGATAAAGATGCTTTTAAAGGCAGCATACCGGATATTCCCGGTATATATCCTTTCTCTCCTTTCGGGTATTTCATAAAGCGCAAACTGTATATACATAACATGGGCCATTCTTTAACAGCTTATCTCGGAGGTCTTTCAGGTTACAAATATATATGGGAGGCTATTGATGACAGCAGAATAAAATATGTTGTACTCAGAGCTATGCTGGAGTCCGCAGGGGCTTTATCTTCAGAATATGATATGCCTTTAAGGGATTTACTTCTCCATATTTATGACCTTATGAGAAGGTTCTCCAACCATGCCCTGGAAGATACCGTTGACAGAGTGGGTAAGGATATAAAGAGGAAGTTATCGGAGAACGACAGATTCATAGGAGCCTTGAAGTATTGTTTATCCATGGGTATCAGGCCCGTTTATATTCCCGCCGGAGTTGCCGCAGGTCTTCTGTTCAGAGCGCAGAAGGATGATAACTCCGGTGAGTTGATAAAGGAGCTGGAAGAAAAAGGTGTTGTTTATGTATTGAAGAATTTCTGCGGTCTATCCGATAATGAAACTTATTTAAATATGATTACGGAATATTATAAACAATTGACCGATTCATTTGATATGGAGAAGTTTATTTATAACTTGGACGAGCGATACGGAAAAATAGGCAGGGAGCTTGATATATTGTAGGTTGATGTGGAGGATAACATGAATGACATAGCTTGTGTAGGAATATTGGTAGCAGATTGTATAGCAAAGCCTGTAAAGGTAATTCCCGACAAGGGCAAATTAGAGTTGGTGGACAGTATAGGTCTTTATTCGGGAGGATGTGCCGCCAGTGCTTCCATTAATATTACGAAAATAGGCAAAAAGGCTGTTATTATAGGAAAAATAGGCAATGACGGTTTCGGTATGTTTATGAAATCTTCACTGGAATCACACGGAGTGGATACAAGAGGACTGAAAATAAATGCAAAAGGAGAGACCTCCGCTTCTTTGGTTATGGTAAACCCCGATGGTGAAAGGACCTTTTTACACTCGGTAGGAACCAACGGCACATTCAATGAAAAAGACATTGATTATGATATTGTTAAGTCCTCAAATATTATATTCGTTGCGGGCACCATGCTCATGCCTACTTTTGACGGAAAAGATTGTGCCCTTTTCCTGTCAAAATGTAAAGCCATGGGAAAAATCACCGCTCTGGATACAGCATGGGATTCTTTAGGGCGCTGGATGAAGCTTCTTGCTCCATGTATGCCGTATATTGATTATTTCTTACCCAGTTACGAAGAAGCCGTGCAACTATCAGGTAAAACGAAACCGGAAGATATTGCCGATGTATTCTTAGGGATGGGACCTCATACCGTAGTAATAAAGATGGGTGAAGACGGCTGCTTTATAAAAAGCAAACTTACAGGTGAAAAACACTTTATTGATTCTTTTCGTGTAAATGCAGTAGATACAACAGGTGCGGGTGATGCATTCTGTGCAGGCTTTTTAAGTGCCCTGGTCTCCGGAAAATCCCTATATGATGCAGGAAGATTTGCCAATGCAACGGGTGCACACTGTGTCATGGCAAAAGGCGCTTCCACCGGAATAAAATCGGAAAGAGAGATTGAAAAATTTATTGCCGATTATGATGCAGGTATACTTTAAGTCCTGTTTTATTCCCACTCTTCATTTGTAATAGGTTGGTAATTCAGATTAAATCACTTAATAAGTCTTGTTCATAAAAGTTATCCTATAACTATTAAATGATTCAAAGCATTTTTTTATTCAACAAATCAATAATATCCCAAAATTCCTTATATCTGTTTTTAATCATTTCAGAACCTTCTCTATTCTTTTATTCTCATTTCTTGCCTCAAGTATAGCTTTTTCTAACTCTTTTCTTCTTTTGATTTTCTTATCTAGGTTTTGAACATCTTTCATTTTTATATATTCAGACTTTATTTTTTCTCCTTCTCTCCACTGATAATAAAAATAAGTCTTATTATTTATATTTTTCTTACTTAAATATCCGTTCGGAAGTTGAGAAATTTCTTTTTCCGCAGAATCTATAAAATGATTGTTTCTTTCTAATTCTTCAATTAACACTTGTTTCAATATAGACATTTCTCCCCCTCCTTAACCTACATTGCTATTATAATAGATTTTGTAGGTTAAATAACATTTTATTAATATATTAAAAACATATAAATCGGAAAATAAAAATAATGATATCAGTGAGCAGTAAATTATCTTTTCTTAACTTTCCATGCTCCCTCCACAGATGAACCTATGTATTCTATAAAACCTTCTTCTGTTGGTTTTGCTAAATCTCTTTCTATCGTCCTTACATTTAAGGAAAATACCTTACTTAATTCCAGTGCTGTTGTATTTGGATTATTTTTCGTCGTCTTTCATTAGGTTCCAATTTGTGACCGACATTGTGACCGACATTGCGACCGACATCATTCAAATTTTTCAATTCTCAAAATGATTTTCGCCTCGCTGTGTCGAAAATCCCTACCTTTTTCTTTCAGAACCGGTCACAAATTGTGACAGGTTCTGCTATAGTAATCTGAAATCATGTTTTTGTGAACTCAAATTGTCTTGCTCAGAGATTATAATCTTAAGCAACTTTTGATATCATCAGGCCTTGGGTTGTAATCTCGTTATTCCACTCTTCTACCCCTTATACTTTAATCTCCCAATAACCATAACGCTTACCACCTTTACGCTCCAAATATCCGGATTTTGTGAGTTTCGAAATATTCCTTTTAATTGTACTTATGGAAACAAGAAATTCCTCTGCAATTGTTTCATATGTTGCCCTAGGATTAGATTTAATGTAATTTAAGATTTTTTGTTCTAAAAGTTCATCTAAAAGTTCATTTGACCCTTTAGAATCTGTCACAATGGCACTTTGGAGAGCCTTAAACTTAACCATTATATCGCCGCCATGAACGATATATTCCGGCTCTTCCGAACTGCCAGGTAAAAAGAAACTATATAAATTTACTTTAATTGAAGCTTTTATCCGTGCATTATGAAATCGCTCTTTAATTTTATATATCAACTGAACATACTCGTTATCAAGCTTTACATAGTAAGATTTTACAGTCCTGTGCTTATCTGTTCTTTTATCAGACATACATTGCATCCTTCCTTTTCCTTCACCGTTATCGCAACGATTCGCCTGCTTTTTACAACAAAAAAACAACTCCCGTATTTCCAAATAATAGAAAAAAGAATAGGGCGCTAAACCTATCCTCTGAAAGCCTGCTGATGTTATTCTTTCAATTATTCTTTTCCAACTTTTGTCCCAATTTTGAAAAACAAAGCCTAAAAGCCACACGGTAGAAGTATTTCTAAATTTTCTGCTCTACTCCAACTCTTCTTGTCAGATTGTTCAAAAGGTTCATTTTATACGGCTTCTAATTCGACCGGTGATAAATAAATCCGTCCTTTTTCATGCTGTTTTTGGATTTTTTTGCACAGCCCAAAATCAGTTATATATAGTTTCTTAAATATACTATAAACTAATATATTTCAACCCAGTCTTCGTCAATTTCAAATTGTTTTATACTCCAAGAATCTTCAATTTTTTTTAGATTCTTTATGGTCATTTTATTTTTCTGATTGTAATAAACTATTTTTACTTCATCAAAATCAGAACTACACTCGCTCTTTTTTAATACAAATAAAAGATCAAAACTCCTAATACTCTCTGGTGAAATGAGAAATGAATATCTTCCATTATCTCCATAATATACTTCTGTTCCATCCTCACTCTCGTTGTCTTTTTGATAATTTACCTGCTTCATCTTCTTAATTCTTTTGCCATTTTTATAAAGTGCTAAACTAAAGTCCCTAATAATAATCGGCACTTTCTTTGTATTTTGTATTTCAATCCAAAGCGGTATAACCAAAATATAATCATTATCCTGAGAATAGATTCCAATCAATTTTTTAATGTTGTTTTTCTTATAAACAAGCTTTCTATAAATAATAACATCACCTTGTTTATTTATACAACTATCAACAAATTTACTTATTACCGTCGCAAAAATTGAAATTAAGGCACCAACACAAATTAGTATTATTTGATTATACATATTAATATCTTGCTCCATCAGAAAATATTATTAAATTGATATTTTCGTTAACTTCATTAATCTTTTCACCATTCAATTTTTCCTTTCCAATATATAACTCATCCAGTAACCCAAATTCTTTTTCTAACAATAGTAATGATTCAATGATTTTTGTTTTTACATTAGAAATAATCATGTCGGAAATATTTTTTCCAAATTGCATTGATATGCTAAAGCAGGCTATTCCAGTATTTCTATAGACATCACCTGCAAACATAGTTAAATCCATTTGTATTATAGTGTCTTTCGAATTTTCTAATTCTAAAATACTGTTTTTTACAAAATCTGAAGAAGAAATCTCTTTTGCATGTTCGCCAAATGCATGAATTGGTAGTGGCTGATTTGATACTTTAAAATTCCCATTAATTCCGGTATATACGATTCTATTAGGAAGATTTTTTCTATAATCCGGAATATCTTCTTGCTTTCCATATCCATTCAATTCATTTTTTATCCATATGTTTAACTCCTTATTATCTAGCTCATTTACAATAACTAGCAACTCTTGCAGCGAAGTTGAAACTGATTTATCACCTCTTATAAGATCCTTAATAATTTGACTTCTTGCCATTAGTGGCCTCCTTCTTACATACCTTATGATACTTCTCTCATCTTGATATGTTTTCTATTATTCTATGCTTTCGATAGTATAATATCTCTCCATTTTTCTAGAGTACTCATGTCTACAATTCCACGTGCAGTTACATTTTTTCTAAGAGAATCTTGAAATATAAAACAATCAACAAAATCATGCTTATAAATCAGAAATGTTCCATGAGCAATTGAATTTCGCAGATGCCTAAATAAGCTAAGGTATTGATTTTCTTCCGTATCAACAAGCACTATACGATTTTCCTTACTTATTGAAGCCAATTCATTTTTTCTTAGCATGAGTAAATCAAAATTCTCTATTCGATGTTTCATATCATCTGCTGAATTAGCAATTCCTCCAGTTTTATCCATTATACCCTTTACCTTATACATTGATAATTTAGCTTTTAATTGTTCTTTGTTATTTGAAAAACAATTATCCCCCCAAAGTGAATATATGTCTGTAAACTGCTTACTAAGAGTTCTTTCTTCTTTTGACGGATAATATATTAAATAGAATCTTAAGATGTCATTGTATTTATCGAGGAGGGTACTGTCGTTTTCCCTCCAAATAGAATCACACCATGCACTTTTTTCTGCATTTGTTTTTATGTAACCACTTTTCATTTTCGGTTTTGCATTGGTAACAACTGAAATAGCCTTATCCTGACAATGTAAATATAAATAATAGTATCTTTTTTTTGCATATCCCTTGATTTCTGAATCTTTTTTCCCCAAACAAATTCTTAACCATAGAGGAAGCATTTTGTCACTTTTCAACTTAAATTTATGACTTTCAAATTTTTCAGGGTACTCACCTTTTGCTTTTTTCCAATCCTTGTCAAAAACTAATATCTTTTGGATTTGATAATATTTGTAATCCTTGCTTTCGTTATCAATTTCAATGTATTGATTCTCTTTATTTTTATTAACTCTAAATTTTATCCGAGTCATAATTCCTCCTATTTACCCTTTACTTAAAGTATTAATCTATTAACAGTAACATAATACCATAAAATGTATGGAGCCAAAAGGTCAGTGCATTACAAATAAATAACAAAACTTACTCCCACTCTTCCTTGGTGAAAGTTAAAAGTGTGATAAAGCTTGATATTTAGGCCTTTTTAACAGTTCATATCCGTTCTGTTTGCTTTTTTCCAGCTCGTTTTCAGATTATTTTACCCGTTCCAGTCCCAGTTCCGGATTAACTAAAGACTGAAATTTTTTATATTCTATTAACTAGCAACTAAAACTTGTTTTGTTTACAATATTGTCTAACCACATCCACCCAATTTTCATACCAATACCATTGTTTAGAAACTTTTACACCATAATTATGCTTTGTATTCTTTCCATCTTTTGATTTCCATAATTGGGTATGATAATGCATACTAAATTTTGAATATCCCTCATTTTGCATCATATTTACAATTTCTCCAGGTAAATACTTCTTTTTTTCTACCGCTTTTACCAAAACATGTTCAACGTTTTTTGCCTTTTCACTATCCGGAGAAATAAATTCTATTGCTTTATCTGCCTGATTTGCTCGATTTACCGATATTGGTATATAAACAATTTTATAAGAATAATATAAAGACTTTAACTCTTCTTCTTGTAGCTCGGACTCAAATTCTGTAATAAAATTCCTGACATTATTTGGGATATCTTTCTCATATTCTTCGCGTAATGTTTTTTCTTGATTTTGAGAAATAGGTGAAAATTGAATAGCTAAGCTTAAATTATCTCGGATACTATGTTTTTTCCCAAACATTTTTACTAATTCTCTATTATAATTTAAAGCACAGGCTTGTAATTTTGCACCAATATACTCATCTATTCTATCCGTTTTTTGATGCTCAATTTCATGTCTTATACCAATTAGAAATCTCAAATTATTTGCTGTTCCATTGTCTAAAGGAGATGATTTTTCATTAATGCACCTTTCCAGTTCCCAATGTTTATATGCACCATTCTTAGTCCTATCATATCTTTTTTGTTTTCCTTGCATACGAAAATATCTATAATCTATGCCTTTTTTTCTATAATAAGCGTGCATAAGATATGTCCATGAGATAATCGATGTAATAATAAACATCTCTGATTTGAATTTAATTAATGGATTATTATAAATTTGAACCGCAGAAACCATAGCTTCTTTAGATTTTTCTAGTAGTTCATTTGATATTGATCTACCCATTCGCCCTCCATTTATAGGCCTAAAACCTCTTCATTCATTATTTTTATAGCTTCCTGTTCTAGTTTATAAGCTTCATATCTTAAATTATTTGCTCTAATAGCTATTTCATTTATTTTTTTTACAAAAGTTTCATTTTTAGAAAAAGGTATTCCTATTTTTTCTAGCTGACTTGGTTCAATTGCATTTACGACCCCACCGTATTTTTGCCTATATATTAATCCCTTACCATATTCTGAATTAAGAAAAATATAAATATATCCAACATAATTAGAGGTAGATTCAATCTGTATTAGATTATCACTTATTGCACACTTTTTTATTTGGTGAGGCATCGATAACATTACTTCACCAATAGTTCCTCTTGAAGGTAATATTATTGAATTTTCTTTTATTAGTAGTTCTTTTTTCAACCTATCTTTATGTGCTTTTTTAGAAAGGTATTTACCTGTATCGGACTTTAGCTGAAATAAATCTTTTCCACCAATAAATGGAATACCACTATCTTTATCAACATATATTCTTGTAAATCTGCCAGGGAGAACAATGTTTTTTACAATATCTTTATCTGAAAGATACTTTATATCGGCTTTTTCAAGCAACGTATCCTCCATTAATTTTACAAAAGGAATATGATAACTCCCCTCTAAGCGTCCATCCAATTCACTTAACCTGCAACTGAACGAATTTATTTCTTTACTATAAGAAAAAGCCTCTTCTTTTAATTTATTAATTGAAGGCAATTCTAATTCTTTAACTAATAGTTTAGTAGCTTCATCTATCAATTCATTAGATTCATCTCGACTTTTATAAGATTTAACAATTAAATTGTGTATTTTTTCCTTGATTCTTGTTGGAGGGTTAGGTATAGGCACTTCTTTTAGATGCTCAGGTTCAATGTGAGAAACAAGAGAACCATACTTATTAGATTTAATATAACTTTGAGCCAATTCAGTTTTTAAATAGGCATATAAGTAGCCTTGAAACTGCTTTGCTCTAATTTTTATAACATGTTGGCTAACTAAAGAGTTGCTTATATTATCTAATACAAAAGATACTCTACCAATTGTTCCTGAACAAGTTAATAATACATCTCCTTTTTCTACTTTATAGGATTCATATTTAGGATTCGTATAGTCCAAATACTTGTCAGTTTTAGGATAAATATCCAGAATTTCACTACCACCCAAAAATTTTACAGCATTAGGCTTTTCTGGTGATATATATTCTCTTTTTGTCCTTGTTCCATTGTAACAATGTGTTACATATTCTGGAGATAATAAACCTATCAATGGATATTTATTACTTTCCAAAATTTTTTCGTATTTTCTTCTTTCAATATTGAACGTGGAGGCTTCTAATCTTTTACCTTTGTTAACAACCTCACTTAATGAAACTGTGGTCCAATTTAAATCTTCTGTAGGAAGATCAATTGTTTCAAAATTTTCATAATTTATTTTTTTTGCTAATGTTCCTACCATGATATCCCCTCACTAATTTTCCAGTTTTTGAAGATATTTGGAACTAAAACTGTTTGATCATCTACAATTTTCTCACGACTTTCCAGTTGCGCTGTTTTGTCTCCTGTCGAAACTTCATCAACTTTAATAATAGCCTGTTTTTCCGGCACCATAATTTCATTACCATAATTATCTCTTTTGAAAAGAGTGTTCCCTCTCTTATCGTGCCCAATTTTATCTATTATCGCCATAAAAATATTATAGTCAGCCATTTGCCCTGTTCTCTCCTCAAGCAGTATCTCTTCTTTAGTTTTCTTTTGTAAAATTAAAACTGAAGTTTGGGTACCATTTTTTGGCTGGAATGTATCTTCATGTAAATCAAGGCTTGCAATAATTTTAGTATTTTTAATGAGCCATTCTCTTATATATCCAGTTCCTGGTGAACCTAATAATGCATCTGGTAAAACTATCCCCATTCTTCCACCTGGTTTTAAAAATTGATAGCAACGCTCAATAAAAAGAATCTCAGGAGATACTGAAGATTGGTATCTATCAGTCATCGTCCATTTTTCAGTGCTTTTATCTTGGCTCCATATCTTAGCTAATTCAAATTGAGATAAGATAGCATGATCCTTTATTGGAATTTTGCTACCAAACGGCGGATTTGTAACGATTACATCAAAAAATTCAATATCGTCTTTATTTTTTATAGTTCTTTTATCTATTTGCAAAGAATTAGATAGATGAGTCTTAAAATCATCAGTCCATTCATGAGGAGGTAATAGTGAATTTGTCTGAAATATATTACCACTACCATCATTATTCATAACCATATTCATTTTTGTAGCTTTGACTAAATCAGGATTTATGTCGAATCCATAATAATTATTTTTAGCCATATCAGAAATTTTGTCTTGGAAAGCTTTCTTTTCATAGTCACTCCAATTTTCTTTTTCTTTTCCAATATCTTTAATAAATTCTTCTTTTAAAGCTTGCATAGCATGAGTCATTGCCGTTACTAAAAAACCACCTGTTCCACAAGATGAGTCCAATACTTTCTCATCTATAGTTGGATTAATCATTTCCACAACCATATTCATAACATTTCTTGGTGTGAAAAATTCTCCACGGTCACCACGAAGATTAGCTCCTACTATTTCTTCATAAGCTTTGCCTTTAATATCAATTCTAGTATTCAATAAACTATATTTTTGTAGTTCACTTACGATGTATGCAAGAGTCCTTGGATGCAAATTAATAGTATCATTAGGCTCAAAGATTCTAGCATTCTTCTTTTCATTTTTTACTCTTTCAAAAATTTTTTCTATTCTATTTTTTACAGTTAATTGCCCATCTCCATTAGATCTCTCTTCACTTGTCGCATAAAAGTCTAATGGTTTTGGTATGTTTCTCTCATCCTCAATTTTGCAAAATATAACTTTTAGCAATTCAAAAAATGCTGGTTGTTTCTGTAACCCTTCATTCACATAGATATGGTTATGACATGTTTTAAATGTAAATAATAAGTTATCGTCCGAAGCATTTTTCAATGTTGTTCTTTTCGGTCTATTTATATCATCTAAATTACCATCAGATGAAGGAATATCGTTATAATCCATAAACTGAATTTTGCTATTTACATCAGTATATTTTCTAAAAACAAATTTTTCCTTACTATTAGTCCACATTCCCCACTCAGAATTAGGGCAAGCAGACATATATGATTTTAACTGGTCGACGCCATCTTTAGCATTACTTGCTTCGATCTTTTCGCTTTTACATTCAATGATTATTTTTATATTCTCTTGTTTTTTTTCTACTTGACTATCATGGAATATTACTAAATCCGCTCTCTTTTTCCCTGAACCAATTTGTATTGTATACTCGACTAATATCTGGTTTCTGTCATATTTATGTTCATTTATTAATCTTTTTTCAATTGTTTGACGTACATATTCTTCGGGGGTATCATTTCTGAATTTCCCATCAATATAATCACATATCTTTCCATCAGGCACTACTATCACTTTAGTTTTCATAATAATTTCTTCCTTTTATTGTTTCGCTTTTCATAATTTCTTCTATTTGAACATTAAGTGCGGTGCATATTCTTCCTAGCACTTCAAAATCTATCCTTTTAACTTTATTATTCGCATAGAAGTTTAATTGGCTTCATTGCAAATTAGCTTTTTCTTGCAACCAATTCTTGCTAAGATTTTTCAATTTTAAAACATTATCTATAGTAAAGACAGTTTTTTTATATCCCATAATCCCCCCCCCCTATTTCATATTAAATTTTATCACAAAATATTAAAATCTAACAACTGTTTTTTCTTGTATGAATATTTCGGACCATTTTGAGCTAGCTGTCCGGAGTTTGAGAACCACCCTTCCGTTACCCGAGAGTCACTGTTCTGTTAACTGAGAGCCAATATTCTGCTAATAGAGAGCCACCTCTTTCGATGGCTTAATCGATCTTTCCCCATGTATATCTTGATATATGTAGAGGCGGGTCAAGAATCATAACCAAATATTAAGAATTCTGCGACTTCATTGTATAAATTCTAGCGAGAGAAACATTGCACAAAACCAAAACATTTTCATCAATGGATTTACAGGCAGTGGAAAAACTTATATGACACGCGTCTTCGGCATAGAAGCACGAAAACGGTTTTACACTGTACGATATATCAGGCTTCCTGATTTTCTGCTGGAGATTGAAGTTGCTAAAAGAGAAAGCAATTATGCAGAGGCATTAAACAAATATCTTAAACTGACTTTACTCAGCATTGACGAATGGTTACTTATGAAATTAAACAATTCAGAAGTAAAACATGTTTTTGAGTTAATTCACAAACACTGCAAAAGAAGTTCCACAATCTTCTGCTCACAGTTCAGAGAAGAAGGCTGGCATGAAAGAATAAGTAGTGATGATAGTACTCTAACAGATGCAATTATGGACAGAATCACATATGATTTTTAAAAGATTGATATTGAAAGTCTAGATAAAAGCAAAGATGAATCAATGGGAAAGCGTTATGGATTGGACCCCAAGGAAATAAGATAATTAAAAAACAAGTTGGCTCTGTCAGTCTCGGAAGGGTGGCTCTCATTCTACCGGACTAGCGGCTCCATCACACTAGCATAGACATTGAAATCGCTAAACAACAAGCAATTAGTTCATATAGTACAGCTTTAGAATATGTCTCGCTAATTTTAAGCAAACTGCTATCAACAAAAATAACAATATAACAATGCCTTTTCGATTTAACTGGAAACTCAGAACTCCATTCAGTTATTTAGGTTGTATCGCAAAACTCTTAAAAACAACAAGCTTTCATCAACTTATTAAATAAATAAACAAAGAAAAACATTATTTTTACAGTAAAGAAACTTAGATATATCACACTAATATATCCTCCTGTATTTTAGAATTAAAACTTTGCAATTAACCAACTAGGTAAACCTTTATTGTTGTAAAAAACAATATCAAAACTATCCACTTTTATTTTTGCTGTGGTTTATTTCAACATTGTCACAAATTTTGTTTTCAATTGATAATAACTGATTGCCACGTTTGGTCACTAGCCCATCACTAACCATTTTCTCAAAATCCATAATTGCAGTTTCGTATCTCCGACAAGTATCCTCACTAAATTCCATTGTACGCTGTTTTTTAATAATTGAATTAACATCATCATAAAGTGACATCATAAAAACCTCCGAGTTTGAATAAAAGTTCGAAAACTATATTTTTGAATATAATCAATCATCAACTCATGATAATCTGTAACAGCTTGATATACTGCTGGATTATCTTCCAAATAATCAATATGCAACTTTAGTTTTTTTAACTCCTCACGACAAATAGGTCTACCATGAGATTTCCATTCTTTATTATCGCTCAAATTTAGAGCGATTTCCATTGCCCGAGATTCCTTTTCTTCCAATGTTACAGGGCTTTGATTGGAACTGTGTTTATCCCAACTCTTAAATTTATACTTTGGTAACCATTCCACAAGTAAATCAATTGCTAAATCACGTGCTTGCTCATAAGCACGCAGTTCAGCTAAATCAAAGTCTTTTAGGATAATAAATTCCGCATTTGTAAGTTTATTATTCTTAGATTTTTCAATGAGTTCGTTAATCTTATCTAAATAGCCAAGCGCTGCTACGAACTTTCCTTCCCTATTTCTTACTTGCGGGTCAATTGGTCCTAAAACACTGTAGTAATCCATATAAATTCTGTCTCCACTGCAACACATTACAGTACCTGCACTATAAGCATGGTCAGGGATAATAAAACTAACTTCTGAATAGAAATTGCGAAATATATTCACAATACGCTTAACTGGATTTATACTACCACCCTGCGATGTTAAAAGAACATAAAGAATCTCCTTCTTATTACTATCTTTGCATATAGCTTCAACAATCTTTTTTACACTCGCCTCAACACCATCAATTAACTCTCCATAGTAAACAAGTACATCAGCATCTAAAACCTTCTCTAATTTATCAAATGCTTCTGTCATTGCTTGGCGACTCAAAAAATCAATAGGAGAATTTATCATATCAAGTTTCCTCTCACATTTTTAGTTTAACATAACAACAATCATTTGTCTAACCTAACCTGTCAGTGTTCCAGTCAAATCAATAACTAAACACTATATCAGTACTGAAAAGAAAAAATAAATGCCTAAGTTTGTAAGGTAACATCACTCTGCATACAACCTATATAAAACAATTTTTATACATCATTATAGTCTGAATTATGGCTATTTTATAAGAATTTTAAAAATTCTAATTCTCTGATTTTCTATTTCCAATATATTAATCGTTATTCATTATCTTTCAGCTTATTACACAACACAAACTCTATAGAATATCTCCGCTAAAGAAGTTTTTCTGATATACTTTTTTGCTTCTAAGACTGTTCCTTTATTCTGCTCTTCTAGAAAGTGTTTATATCCAATATAGGCAGGCGTAGCACGAACACAATCATAATTTTCGTTTCTTGTATAATTTTGACCATAAGGAATTTCTACCAATTTTAATCTTTCAAGATTATCTATTGCTAAGCAAATCTCATCATATGAATACTCAGTAATCCATGTAAAATTATATCTGTGATAGTTTCCCCCACGATTTTTATCCAAAATATAAAGATCAATGACTGGTGTTATTTCTGCTTCGAATATTGACTTAAAAATAATTGCATCATTAGGATCCATTTGTTTTATTATCTCAACAAACGAAGGGTGAACTTGTTCTTTATAGTCTTTATTCATAGCTTTAGCCAATAAGTTTGCATACAAATCTCTTAAAACATCACTATCCATCGAATATGAGATTGATTGTAAAGCTGGAACTGCAATGTAAGCTTCAGGAGTGACAATTTTATCCTTATCTATATTCTTTAGTTTCTTAGCCAATATTTTTTCTGTTTCCGCAATACTGTGTTCTTTTTCTATGATCCACTTTCTTAAAGGGAATAATGCTGCATTAATAGTCCTAGGAATGAGTGATAGTGTTTTCCCAATCTCTTGTGCTGTAGGTTTAACCAAATCTTCGTAAGCTTCAGGTAAGACTTTTGTAACTGCATCAATTTTTTTCATTCTTCCTCCTCTTTGATTTTACAATATTGATATTCAGTATTAGAAATCATTGTTCAAGAATTTTCATTCTCTCTAATCTCGAAAATACCATATTTAAACAAATTTACTACTGCACATTCTTATCACATCACTCTCACTCCCACTCAATAGTAGCCGGCGGCTTCCCCGTTATGTCAAACACAACTCTTGTTATGCCTTTGACTTCTTCTGTTATTCTTTCGGATATCTCAGCTAATATGGGTTGAGGTATCTGTGCATAGTTTGCTTTCATGAAATCCACAGTTTCCACCGCCCTTAAAGCGAGTACATAGCCGTATGTTCTTTCACCTTTCTGTACTCCTACCGTTCTGGTGTTTGTCAGAACTGCAAAGTACTGGTCGGGCTTATTCTTCAGTTTGTCTATTTCTTCTCTGTATATGTAATCCGCTTCTCTTAACATATCCAGCTTTTCTTTGGTTATATCCCCTATTATCCTTATTGCCAATCCCGGTCCCGGGAACGGTTGCCGTTGAGTTATGAAATCGGGTAAACCCAAGAGTTTTCCTGCTTCTCTTACCTGGTCTTTATACAGCGCTCTCAAAGGCTCCACAAGGCCGGTAAAGCCCATTTTCTCCGGTAAACCCCCTACATTGTGGTGGCTTTTAATAGTTGCCGATTTGCCGTCTCCCGACTCCACAACATCGGAACGAATGGTACCCTGAGCAAGGAATTTAATGCGTCCAAGTTTTAAAGCTTCATCGTTGAATACTTCCACAAATTCCGCCCCTATTATCTTTCTCTTCTTTTCCGGATCGGTTACTCCTTCAAGTTTCTTCAAAAACCGCTCCGATGCATCCACTGCTATGAGTTTAAGGTCCTTGTTGCCGAAAACACTTATTACATCTTTTGCTTCATTTTTACGCATAAAGCCGTGATCTACAAATATACATACAAGCTGATTGGGTATCGCTTTGGATATCAAGGCTGCACATACTGCGGAATCCACACCGCCCGATAAGCCTAATAATACCTGCTCATTCCCTACCTGCCTCTTTATATCTTCAATTGTTTTATTGATATAGTCCTTCATGGGTCCTCCTTTTACTTTAAGTATATTATATAGAATTTATGCGGTGATTATATAGCAAATTGTGCATATTTTTATTTTCCTTAAATTCAAAAAACCGGCTTTTAAAGCCGGTTTGTTTGCATCGGATATATTATTCCTCAATAGTAATCTTTTTCTCTTCTTCAATGAAGTACTCCTGATAGTATTCATGCCTCTCCTGTTCTTTCAGTTTATTGGCTCTGTAGAACAAGTAGAAGGAAGGAAGCAGGAATGCTACACCTACAACATACCATACCCACATATGCCATCTTGCCATATACTGCTCATTCATATATACAAGTCTCATGAACATACCAAAAGTAATACCCTCAAAACCTATTGCAAAAATAACTATTGCCCATTTCATTAACTTTGAACTTTTGCTATTCTCATCCATTATATCTACCTCCCCGAGTGTGGCATAAATATACCTATTACTCAACAAATTATATCATTCGCGTCTGTTACTGTCAAATGATTTACGGTGTTTTTTAAACTTTGTTTAAGTTGCATAATTCCATGTTTTAAATCTATGCGATTTACTAAATATTAACGGCAATACCTTTGTCTCGAAGAGCCTTTTTAAGTTCCGTTATGTCCAATTCGTGAAAATGGAACAGCGATGCGGCTAACGCTGCATCTGCATACCCTTCGGTTAAGACATCGTAGAAATCTTTTATGCTCCCCGCTCCTCCCGAAGCTGTTACGGGAATACTTACTGCTTGAGAAACCGATTTTGTAAGCTCCAGATCAAAACCGCTCTTTTTACCGTCACGGTCCATTGATGTAAGCAATATCTCCCCCGCTCCTATCTCCTCACACTTTTTTGCCCAATCAACAGCATTCAGGTTTGTCTTTTTCCTTCCCCCGTTTATATATACCGCATACCTTCCGTCCTCTTGCTTCTTGGCATCTATGGCGGCTACAACATGAACGGAGCCGAACATTGTGCTTGCCTTTGAAAGCAGATCGGGATTTAATACCGCTGCGGTATTGACCGATACCTTGGTTGCACCGGCTTTCAGTACAGATTCAAAATCCGTAATACTCCTTATGCCCCCGCCTACCGTAAAAGGTATATCTATTTCTTCTGCAACCTTTTTCAGCATTGTAAGTGTATTACCCCGCTTTTCACTTGAAGCCGTTATATCCAGAAAAACCAGTTCGTCTGCACCTTTCTCACAGTATACCTTTGCGGTTTCCACAGGATCTCCGGCATCGGTAAGGTTGATAAAGTTTATGCCTTTTACCACCCTTCCTTTATCTATATCCAGACAGGGTATTATTCTCTTTATTCTTCCCTTCTTGTTTACACTCATCTGCTTTACTCTTTTCTTTACTTAAGAATATGAAAATAACTCTTTTAAATGTATCTTTCCTTCATATATGGCTTTTCCGGTTATAACCCCGTATGCTCCTGTTTCTTTAACTTTTCGTATATCTTCCATATCCTTTATCCCGCCCGATGCTACAACATACATATCTGTCTTTTCAATCATTTCTTTAAGTGCCTCAAGATTAGGTCCTTTCAATGTTCCGTCCCTGGATATATCGGTATATACAACCGATTGTACTCCTAACGACTGCATGAACAGTGCGGTTTCTATTGCATCTTTCCCGCTGTCATCGGTCCAGCCGTCGGTAGAGACAAATCCGTTACGGGCATCGATTCCCACAACAATCTTTTTTCCGAACTCTTTTACCGCTTCTTGCACAAGGGAGGGATTTTTAATTGCCGCCGTTCCCAGTATTATCCTGTCGGCATTTGCCGCTGCCAGTTCCCGTATCCTTTTTATTGTGCGCACACCGCCTCCGGTCTGCACTGAAAGACCTGTTTCTTTGCATATTCTTTTAATAACTTCAATGTTTTCCGACTTGCCGGTTTTTGCCCCGTCCAAGTCCACAATATGTATGTGGGAGGCACCGGCTTCTTTAAAAGTTAAAGCGGTCTTTACGGGGTCATCGGAATATTTCGTAACCTTACCGTAATCTCCTTTATACAGGCGCACGCAGTGGCCGTTAAGTATGTCTATTGCGGGATATATAATCAAGGCTGTTAAATAGCTCCTTTTGTCGACGGTATGCCGGTTTCTCTGTTGTCAATGCTTACTGCCTGTCTTAAGGCTCTGGCAAGTGCTTTGAATATGCTTTCGGCAATGTGGTGTCTGTTGTGACCGTACTGTACATTTACATGGATATTGGCACCTAAGTTACTTGCAAATGCGGTTACGAATTCCTCCACCGTTTCAAAATCCATCTCCCCCGTTCTTCCGCCGCTTACGGGACAGATAAATACCGTATACGGTCTTCCGCCCAAATCCACCGTTACATTTGTAAGCGCTTCGTCCATGGGAATGGATGCAAATCCGTATCTGTTAATCTTCTCCTTATTACCCAACGCCTCTTTCATAGCCGTAGCCAATGCTATGGCGGTATCTTCCACGGTGTGGTGCTCGTCCACCTCTATATCGCCTGTTGTCTTTATTGTTAAATCCATCAAAGAATGCTTGGAAAACAGCTCCAGCATATGATTAAAAAAACCTATCCCGGTCTCGACGGTATATTTGCCCGTTCCGTCGATATTCAGTTTTACCGACACATCGGTCTCTTTGGTTGTTCTTTTGAATGTCGCTTTTCTCATTATTTCATAATCTCCTTTGCGGTGTTTATAAGGGAATCCATATCGGAATCGGTTCCTATAGATATTCTGACATAGTCGGGTATATAGTTCCACTGTCTGATAAGTATACCCTCATCTTTGAACTTTGTATATATCGTGCGGGAATCATAACCTCCGAATTTAACAAACAGAAAGTTGCTCTGTGAAGGTAACACGGTACACCCCAGTTTATCCAGTTGCTTTGCAACTCGGTCCCTTGTCGCCTTAACCTTGTTGTTTATCATGTTATAATACTCCTGATTATTTAGAGCGGTTACCGCGCTTATCTGAGCCAGTCTGTCTAAAGGATAGGAATTGAAACAGTTCTTTACGGTATTGAGTGCAGTAATAAGTGCTTTATCTCCTATCGCATAACCTATTCTCATGCCTGCTAAAGAGTAGGATTTGGAAAAGGTCCTGACCACTAACAGATTCTTGTATTTCTTCACATATTCCGCCATGGACGGCTGATTTGCAAAATCGATATATGCTTCGTCTACCAGTATCAGTCTTTCTTTGTCTTTTTCCAATAAAGAACATATATATTCATTGCTAAGCAGTTCACCTGTCGGAGCATTGGGATTGGCTATTATCAACGGATATTTACATTTACTCACGGCTTCTTTATCTATAGTATAGTCATAGTTCATTTCCGGTGTTTCTTCTTTTGCATCATACAATTTGCAATATACCGGATAGAAACTGTATGTAATCTTTGGGAATGCCACTTTCTTTCCGGAAAAGAAAGCATTGAAAGCAAATGCAAGAGTCTCATCGGAACCGTTGGATACAAAGGCCATATCGTTGTCTATTGAATATTTCTTTGCTATAACCGACAGAAGCTCTTTACTTTCCGGGTCGGGATAAAGTCTTAATGTTTCGTCCGCTTTATCTTTTATGGCTTCCAGTACTTTATCCGAGGGCGGATAGGGATTCTCATTGGTATTGAGTTTGATATATCTTTTATCGTTAAGCTGCTCTCCGGGGGTATAAGGAGTCAGTTTTTTTAATTTATCGGAAAACAGGTTATTCATCTTTTTTCTCCAAAAAACGTATATTCACCGCATTGGCATGAGCATCTAACCCTTCACATTGTGCAAACAGCGATATCCCTTTATATGCTCTCTTCAACGCTTCTTTATCATACTGTATGACACTGCTTTTTTTCATAAAGTCGTAAACTCCCAACGGCGAAAAGAATCGGGCAGTTCCCGCTGTGGGCAGTGTGTGATTGGGACCCGCAAGGTAATCACCTAACGGTTCGGGAGAATATGGTCCCACAAATACCGCACCGGCTTGGGTAATATAGTCGGAATAGACCTCGGCATTTTCGGTAATAATTTCCGCATGCTCGGGCGCACATTCATTAAGCACATCAATGCATTCCGTAATATCCTGTCCGATATATATGGCAGCGTTATTCTTAATACTTTCATTAATGATATCGCTTCTTTCCAACTCTTTTGCCTGTACGGTTATCTCTTTTATTACTTCCTTCGCCAGTTTCTTTGATGTGGTAAGTAATGAAGATATTGAGAGTTTGTCATGCTCGGCCTGGCTCAGCATATCGGCGGCAATGAATCTCGGATTTGCCGTTTCATCGGCAATTATCATTATTTCCGAAGGTCCGGCCACCATATCTATACCGCAGTATCCGTATGCCATTTTCTTGGCATAGGCAACATATATGTTACCCGGCCCGGTTATCTTATCCGTTTTCGGTATGGTTTCGGTGCCGAATGCCATTGCAAATATTGCTTGCGCTCCTCCCGCTCTGTATATCTTTGTTACATGCGATTCATTAGCGGCAACAATACGGGCAGCTTCTAAAGGAGGAGGTGTACACATGACTATTTCTTTTACGCCTGCAACATATGCGGGGACTGCATTCATTATGACTGAAGATATGAGAGGTGCGGTGCCTCCCGGTATGTATATGCCCACACTTCTTAACGGTGTGACTTTCTGCCCTATTTTTACGCCCTCTTCTTTATTCCATAAAAAACTTTTCTCTTTCTGTTTTATGGAATATGTCGCCACATTCAATACCGCCTGCTGTATTACCTTTAAAAGATCCTTGTCTATCTCTTTGTAGGCTTTTTTAATCTCTTCTTTTGTAACAAGCATATCCTCAGGCGCAATATCGGTTTTGTCGAACTTACCGGTATATTGCATCAATGCTTTATCTTTATCTTTTCTTATATCCTGCATAATCTTGTATACAATATCGTAAACTTCTTTATTATCCAGAAATCCGTCTTTTCGCACCTTTGCTATAAAACCCGCTTTATCCTTATCAAATATCGGAATCATTGCTTAACTCCTTTTTCAATGCTGAGATTATATAGGATATCTTGTCGGTTTTCATGTTCATACTTACTTTATTCACTATGAGGTGAGCGGAAATGTCGCAAATCTTCTCCAGCACCACAAGACCGTTGGCCTGCAGCGTCTTTCCGCTTTCCACTATGTCCACAATAAGTTCCGAAAGATTACATAACGGAGCCAGTTCCACCGATCCGTTCAACTTGATTATCTCCACATTCTCATTTTTGACATTTCTGTAATATTCGCTTGCAATCTTGGGATATTTGGTGGCAACCCTCTTGTTCATTATCTCATCGGTTCTGTTAAGATACTTAGTCTCTCCCGCCACACACATCCTGCAGGCACCGAAACCTAAGTTAAGAACATCATAAACATTTTTTGATTCTTCCATCAGAGTGTCTTTTCCCGCAACTCCCATATCGGCGGCACCGTATTCCACATAAACCGGCACATCGGCCGCTTTTACCAGAAATATCTTGATCTTGTTTGATTGATCGGTATGTATGAGCTTTCTGGAATGGTCATCTATATCCGTACAGGGTATCCCTGCTTTTTTGAAAAGTTCCACAGTCTGTACCGCCAGTCGCCCTTTGGGCAGCGCAATCTTTAAATATTCCATAATGCCCTCCACTTTGCAAAATCGGTTTTCTCCGTTTTGCCGTTACTGTGGATTATAACATGGTCGGGCGCTATACAGCGTGCCATCCTTGAAATATTACGCTCCTTCATATATCTTTCAAGGTCGTCACTGTCCGGCAACACCTGTATGTTTTTATCTTCCTCAATGTCTTTTGTTACAGATAAAACACAATCTCTCATACTTTCCGAAAAAGACACGATTGCAGGCATAACAGGCAGCTCTTCAGTCTGTCCCTGTCTCTCCAAAGCCTTGATGGCCATTTCCAGACTCAAGGAAAAGCCGGTAGCTTCCAGCTTCTTTCCCATTTTTTCCGCCAGATTGTCATATCTTCCGCCCGCAAGTACGGGAAAGCCCATCTGATATGTGTTGCCGTTGAAAATCATACCGGTGTAATAACCCAGCTTTTTAACCATGGATAAATCCACGGTAACATATCCGCTTAAACCCATCTTATCCAGTATGTCCAGAATCTGCTTAAGATTGTTCAAAGCCTGTTTTGATCTTAGGTTAAGTTTTGTTTCAAGTAATCTGTCAATCAGTGATTTATCCCCGAAGTATCCCGTTATAGCGGTTAAGTGGTTGTATATATCCTTATCTATTTTTCTTCCTTCCAGGTATTCCGAGATACCGAAACTGTCCTTGCTGTCTATCATCTTGGATATTATTTCACTTTCTTTCTGTGTAAGAGAAGCTTCTTTGGCCAGACCGTTGAAAAACTCCACCTGCCCTATCTGAATAGATATGTCATTAATTCCTACTCTCTTTGCCGCACTAACAGCCAGCTTTATAACCAACGCATCGTAATAGGGATTATCGCTGCCTATTATCTCGGCGCCGCACTGGGTAAACTCTCTCTGCTTTCCGCCTCCGAACTCATCGGCCCGGAAGCATTTGGCTATGTACGAGAGCTTATACGGTAAAGCTTCATAGCGAATCTTTGTTGCCGCTACCCTGCATGCCGGTACCGTCATATCCGGCCGTAGGACCAGAAGGTTTCCCGTTTTGTCTATAAGCTTGAATATGTCTTTTTGAGACACATATTCGTTCTCTCCGTAATACATGTCAAAATATTCCAGGCAAGGTGTCTCTATTTCCGTAAAGCCGTAGTTTCGGAAAAGTTGTCTCACCGCCTGCTCTTTATTCTTCTTGGTAAAGCATTTGCTGTCTGTTAAGTCGCTCATGCCTTCGGGATTGTGATAAGCCATTTGCTTTTCTCCTTACTTCATTACGCTAAAGTAATGAATTGATAAAGTGTCTACATATTACCACCGGTATTGTACACTGTCAACTGTTAATTTAAAATATCCGGGGAAAAACCCGGAATATTCTTAAATCATATATTTACAATCCTTTGCTATTTAACCGCCATAGCCTTTACTCTTTCCAATGCCTTTTTAACAGGAGATATGGAAATGAGGGCAACGCTTATTGCTCCTTCGGCAAGTATATATGAATAGTTGTATATGACGGGATATAGCGGAATGAGTTTTTCGGGAAATTTTTCCGGTATCCACTCCATAAAGAACAGGTATCCTCCCACCGTGTGAAAAAATCCCCGTGCAAGTACGGCTACGATATAACCTGTTAAAAGACCGTTCTTTTTATCTTTAAAAAGTCCCGACAACCCCAGTGCGGTAAAAGCAAACAGGTAATCAAAACACACCTGCCAGAAGTTTATGATATACGGTTCCTGCACTAACTGCAGAAGACCGTATGTGAAAGCGGCAATAAGACCGGTACCGGTTCCGTACCAGTAACCTGCAAGGCATATGAAAAACATGGATAACAGCGTTACCGAACCGCCCAAAGGCATACTGAACAACCTTATGTACGATGCCACAAAGCCCGCTGCAACCGCCATGGAACAAAAGGCCAGTTTCTTTGTAGGATTTACCTGTAGTTCGGATTTTTCCTTCTTGGGCCGGAAAAAGTAAATCGCACAAAATACCAAGACAGCCAACAACGCTATTGCGATATATCCGTATGTTGTCAGCAGATAATTGCCGTTCGATTGAGTTAAAAACAAATCCATAAAAATACCTCCCTTGTTTATACATGCAGGAGGTGAAACAGTACTGTCGGTTGCTTCCTTACGCCGGTATTACCCGGATCAAGTAATGAGGGTCAATAATATCTCTCAGCCACATGGCTCCCCTAGCATATATGCCGATTTCTCGGTGAAGTTGATTCTATTACGAGTAAGTATTAATGTCAAGCATATTATGACTTGCGAATGATAATTACCTATCTCTATTTACTGATTGTATCAGCTTGACATCAACTTTTACTTTTTGTCCAAAAACAATTTAATCTGATTTAAAAAATATTCGGCATTCTTCGTCTGTTCAACAACCTCTTCCTTGGAAATAACAAAGAAATCATCATAATCACTATCTGTCCTGGTATCGAACAGTACGGAAATAATCTTGGATAGCTCTGTTTCAAATATGCCTGTTTTAATATAGCGCTTACGGAACTCTGAAATAACACTACTGTGATGTCTTCTATCCACTTCATCAAACGCCAACACGGATCTCATGGCATGAAATACTGCATAGTAAGAACGATTAGCTGCACTTTTGTAATTACCGCTTTCCAACAAAGACTTCGCAGCAGCCAAGCATTCCAAAGCACGTTGATAGCGAACATCGGAAAGACTTTTTCTCTCCTTAAGCTCCATACCGAATCCCTTCCTCAATTACATTTTTATAAAAAGGCAACACATTCGCATATTTCCGAAATTGTACTACAGGCTTCATCGTCACGGAAATTGTGATATCGTGTTTCAAACTCAAATCGCTTGCAATTGCTGCAATTGTTCTTCTATATGCTGAAATCTCCGAAGCTTCCAGGTCTAAAACAATAAGGATATCGATATCAGACTCATTGTGATAATCGCCTCTTGCATAAGAACCGTATAAATAGATTTCTTTTAATGTGTCGCTGAAAACAGGCTTACAAGCTTCATATACTTCTTTCAGGATTTGAAGTGCTTGAGCTTGATTACACATAGTAATCATTCCTTTCTGCATATATTCGTAAATATAGTATACCTTTATTTCAGTTTTCAATCAATCCCGCAAAAAAACCGATTCGCTTTATTAAGCATTGGGTAATCATCTTTTTTGATATATAATTTAGAAGAGGTAACAATGATTTCAACAAGGATGTGCACATATAAAGATAAAGCGGCTATGAAGAAGCTCTGGACTGAGCTTTTCGGTGACAGCAAAAGTTTCACCGACTGGTTCTTCGATAACAGATTTTATCCTCAATACTGCGTATGCACTTATGACAATGACTTATTGGTATCGTGCGCTCATTCACTTCCCATGCCTGTTTTAATCAGAGGTAAAGAAATACCCTGCGCCATGATATCCGGAATAGCCACCGTTGAAGCATACAGAAAACAAGGTCTCATGCATAAGACTTTGCTATATTTAATAAACGAGTTAAATGCAAAAGACATTTATGCAGCCACATTGAAAGCGGTAAATCTTTCAACATATTATTCGATGCACTACTACGGTTGTACTTTAAGTGCATATATCCGTTCGGGTAAGAAAGATAAATATGCCTGTTTAATGCCCTATATTGAAGAAAAAGCAAACAGCGATGTTTCATGCAGGCAAATAGATATATACGATGAGTTTGACGGTTTACATGCCTGTTACACGGGATTTACAAAGGGGTACAGCGGTATTGCAATAAGAGATAAGGCGGCGTTTAAGTTAAAAATGAATGATTACTTAAGCGATAATGCCAAAGCAATTGCAGTGTTTAAAGACGGGAAAATAACGGGATACTGTATTTACTTTGATGAAAAAGATTTATATGCGGAAGAATATATAACCGACGATTTATACAGCGCATGCGCTATGTTTAAGGCACTTAAAGAACAGGGGAAGAGTATAACGGTAAAGACTTCAAAGAAAGTTGCGGATCGGGTAGGGGTTAAGAATACGGAAGTTACCGAACAAAACTCCATGGGTATAATTAATATCGGTAAACTGTTGGAGAGCATCTGCGGTAACGGCGATTACGGTGTAAAGGTTTTTGACAGTTTCTATAACCCCAACAACGGTATTTATCTTTTAAACGGTAAGAAAGTTAATGATAAATACCATCTGGAGCTGTCTTCGGGACATCTTATGCAGTTACTTACGGGGCATAAGTCATTGGAAGAGCTGGTGTCGGAGGGTGTCGCCGTTATACATGATAAAGTTGCATGTGACGAAATATCAAAAATGTTTCCCGAACAGAATTGCTTTATTGCAGACGAATATTAAACCGTATACTATTTATTTAAAGACTACACTTTGAAGATAAAGTCGCATCGTTCTTTTATCTTAAAGTTTTCAATATATTCATTCTCCAAAGGAATCCATCTGTTGGTAAAACGTTTGTACAGTTCGCCGTTTCTTTTCAGTATTCTCTTAAACTGCGTCTCCTTGTCGATATCCATGAATATACATAAATCATATATGTCGCCGAAATACGGGTGCATACTGTAAGCGCCCTCGATTATATTCAGTGTCTTTGCACATATCTTTTTCTCACTTATTACATTGGTCTGACAGTCGTATGTATGATGGGTAAATTCCACAGGCGATTTAAGGTTAGGTATCACTTCCTTTTGGAATCGCTCATAATCGACATTTCCGCCCGGCTGCAGCAGCCTTTCAATTGTTCTTTGATGGTTTTGCAAAAAGAAATCATCCATATGAATAATGTTACAGTCAAATATTCCGGAAAACATGTCGGCAAGATATGTCTTGCCGGCTGAGCTCTTGCCGTCAATGGCAATATTCACCGTTGTTCCGTTTATTTTCGCTTCGTTTTGAAGTTTCTCGACTTTTGCCCATAATTTCATCTTATTTGCATATTCCGCACGTATTACCCTGTAAGAAGGATTGTATGCCTCTTTATACCTCTCACTGTGACTTATTAAACGGCATCCTGCCGCATAATAACTTTCCTTAAATGTATAAAACTCTTCTTCAGTTATGGGAAGGGATGACTCCTTTACCGCTTTCTCCAAAGCTTTGACTTTATCGGAAAATCCCTCCCGAGTACCCTTAGACAGCAATCTGCTTTGCATCATTATTTCCACAAACAACTCCTGTGAAAGACCGATTTTTTTAAGATGACCCAAGTGCACCCTCACATTGCCGTTGCCGATATCTTCAATATCGGCTTTATTGCTTTTTTTGTCCTCTATTTCGTCTTTAAGAGCAATAAAATTGCTGTTCCTGTCTTCGGGTATATGAGCATTACCGAACTCGCTCTGATAGAATAATTTGAACCAGTCGGCCATTTCCGATTCAGGATATAGTTTATTCTGTTTTTTAATAATTCTTTCCATTATATCTTTACAGTCTTTATCTTCTCCGCGTAATACTGTACCAACTCATATTTTGTACGGGGCGGTAACCTGTGATCGGGACAGGGAATGTATCCGCCCAGGGCTATCAGGGGCTTCAACCTCTCAATCTCGTCATCCACAGCCTTCTTATCATATGACAGGACGTTCTTGTTCATTCCGCCCACTCCTCTTAATTCTTTACCGTATTGCTCTCTCCAGGGAGCAATGCTGGCATTCCAGACACCCACCTCAATCGGGAACATGGTGTTGACTCCGTTTTCCAGCCACATAGGTATCAGCTGATCGATACATCCGTCACAGTCCAAAGATATTATTTTCATTCCGTATTTATTTGCAAGGTCATTTCGCTTTTTGTAATGCTTGGCACACAGATCATCCAGAATATCGGGGGCGAAAAGAGGACCGTTTCTGTAACATATATCTTCCCAGTAGTGAGCGAAATCAAATTTAAAATCGGTTATCTGCAGTGTTCTTTCAGCCACCTTGTATTGCAGCTCCGCATAATCGGACACTATTTCATCCAGCAAATCATAGTCATCATATATCATGTAACTCATGCCCATTAGTGTAAGCATATTGCGTATATCACCGGCCACGCTCCCCAATTCCAGCCCTATGGGAGCATCTATCTCGTCCCAGTTATTGTTGTTGAAATAATCGGGGTCAACACGGTCTTCCGTATACTGTAATTTGGGTTTGAGCAACTCTTCATAAGCCTTCCTGTCTTTTATCAGGTAATCGCATTCGCCGGATATTGATACAATACCGGGTTTTACTATCTCTATAACACCCCAGCTTGTAAGAACCTTCCTGGAACCGTCGGAAAGCTCTTCAATAACTTCACTTTTAAAAGAAGGTCGTAAGCTTGCCGATCCTCTTCTTGTGGTACGCCAGTTAAAATCCCAACCGAGCTTGGCATTGAGCCGGTAATCGGCATCGTTGCCGTCACCTACACCTACAATTTCCTCGGGTTTCAGATGCCCCAGTTCCACCCATTCCTGCAGCAACTCTTTCCAGTAACCGAAGTGGACCGCGGGCATTCTGTCCGTATCCCTGTAGTTCAGAATATTCATCGCTCTTGTTGTGTTATCCATACGCCACCGCCTTTAGAATGATTTTACAATTATCACTATGGCAAGTCAACCCAAACTCACCTTTAAAGCATAAGCATCAGGACAGGTCAGGTCGTTATTGATGTAAAAAAGGTTTATTATAGTACCTTTGACAGAAAGTCTTTGGTTCTCTGATTTTGAGGATGGGCAAACAGTTGCTTGGGTGTATTTTCTTCCACAATCAATCCGTCATCCATGAACAGTATTCTGGTACCCACTTCTTTTGCAAAACCCATCTCATGGGTAACCACAATCATGGTCATACCGGCATCGGCTAATTTCTTCATCAAATCCAACACTTCCCCTACCATCTCCGGGTCCAACGATGAAGTGGGCTCGTCAAAAAGCATGACCTGCGGTTCCATGGCTAACGCACGTATGATAGCCACACGCTGTTTCTGTCCTCCGGAAAGCTGTGAAGGATATGCGTCGGCTTTATCGCAAAGACCTATTCTCTGCAACAGCTCCATTGCCTGTTCTTTTGCCTGATTTTCGGTTTTACCTTTAAGCTTTACAGGTCCCAAAGTAATATTTTGCAATATGGTAAGGTGCGGGAAAAGATTGAAGTGCTGAAATACCATACCTATATTCATACGGAATTTGTTTATGTCATATAATCTGTCGGTTATAAGTTGTTTATTGTAGTATATTTCTCCCGAAGTGGGAGTCTCCAACATATTAAGACAACGTAAGAATGTGCTTTTACCGCTGCCCGAAGGCCCGATAATGACTACTTTTTCGCCTTTTTGTATAGTCTGATCTATTCCCTTTAACACTTCCAACGACCCCTTAGGTCCGAAGCTTTTATGTAGCCGTTTAACCTCTATCACTTTTAGCGAGCCTCCTTTCCAGCTTATTTACCAGATAAGTGAGCAGCATGACTATACCCAGATATATCAATGCCACCGCTATAAGGGGCATAAATGCGTCATATGTCCTGCTGCGGATAATCTCTCCGCCTTTTGTCAGATCGGCCAATGCGATATAGCCGGAAACCGAAGTCTCCTTGAGTAACACTATAAACTCATTACCCAATGCGGGAAGAATGTTCTTGAATGCCTGCGGCAATACTATATACCACATGGTCTGACCGTGCGTAAAGCCCAAGGATCTTCCGGCTTCCATCTGCCCGGAATCTACACTCATTATTCCCGAACGCACTATTTCCGCAACATATGCGGCGGAATTCAGTCCGAAAGCCACAATCGCAGCCAATACCTTATCCACCGCAACGGTAGCAAAAACAACGTAATAGATTATCAGAAGTTGCAATACCACCGGCGTTCCTCTTATTACCGTTATATATCCTTTACAGATTGCATTGAGAACTTTAAACTTTTTTGTCTTGTCATGAGTTGTGCGTACGACCGCCATTAAAAATCCCAGTATAATACCTATCATAACGGCAAAGAAAGTTATCTCCAAAGTTACCAGTAATCCTTTGGTAAGGTACTGCCATCTGTTATCGGTTATGAAATTATTGACAAAGCTTATTTTAAACTGCTCTATAAACTCGCTGAAATTCTCTTTCATCATTACCTTTCCGACAAACATCGGAGTCGGAAGATATCCGACTCTGACGCCTGTATTTAAAACTACTTCTTCCTTACTATTATTACCTGTGTAGCCGTAGTGTATGAATCGGTGAAATCCACACTTATAAGGCGATCTTCGGTAACAGTCATTCCGGCCACTCCTATGTCGGCTTTTCCCGACTGAACGGCGGCAATAATTGCGTCAAAATCCATATCTTCTATAACCAATTCCATTTTGAGTATGTCGGCTACCGCTTGTGCAAGGTCCACATCTATTCCCACTACAACTCCGCCTTCCATATATTCATACGGTTCGAAATGTGCGTTTGTAGCCATTATGAGTTTGCCGTTGCTGTAATCGGAATTACCGGAAACATACGGACTCTTACCTTTTGTGTCATCTCCTATGTAGTTGGAGATAATGGCAGCCAGCGTTCCGTCTATCTTTAACTGAGCTATTGCAGCATTAATTTTATTCTTAAGTTCCGAATTGGTTTTTGCTATGCACATGGCATAATCTTCCAGCTCAAACGGATCGGGCAATATCATAAGGTCTTTATTCTTTGCCACAAATGCTTTTGCCGGCTCGTTGTCGATAATGACACAGTCCACTTTACCTTGTTTCAAAGCCTGAACGGCATCGGCACCTTTATTGTATCTCTCAATAACGGAACCTTCCGCTTCATAATCGGAAGCATATATGTCTCCTGTGGTGCCCAGCTGAACCCCTATAACTTTGCCGGGCAGATCGTCCGCGGAAAACACCGTATTGGGTGTTACCTGTGTGCAGCCCGCCAAGGCAGACAGTGCCAGTATTGTTGTTAAAACAGTTGCTATAATCTTTTTCATAAAATATATTACCCTCCGTAAGCAATTTCGTGTTTTCATAAATATACACTTATGTGCATAAATAGTCAATAGCAAAGTTTGAATTTCGTTATAATTTTCCGTTTTTAATTAAATATCGATAAAACCAATGAATATTATTCATTTTCATTGCATAAATTGATGTATAAATCATTAAAAGAATAAGAACATATAAAGATATGGTAGATTGCATAACTAAGTTCCGTTCTTACATAACCCAAAAAAGCGAATTACCGATAAAGTGTTAAAAAAGACATAAAATCGTTGAAATATTTCAATTTGAATGATATTCTATGGCTGTCAAGCAT